>ENA-UPSM01000459-UPSM01000459.1-activated-sludge-metagenome-genome-assembly--contig:-NODE-459-length-58247-cov-114.335287_pt1 | contig 58247 bp, 64 predicted proteins | sample MGYA00238181_ERZ773283 | MGnify/ENA primary metagenome ERZ773283 (study PRJEB29023, sample SAMN05720199) | activated sludge metagenome | isolation source: Anaerobic digester | place: Japan... | reverse complement strand
AAACCCAGCGGCGGGACGCCGGTCAGCGGTTCGATTGGAAAGGTGGGGAGGGAGATGCAGAGGAAGATGAGGGCCCATGCATCTGCCCCGCCGAAGAGGTTGATCCATGCAAAAACGTAAAAAATGATTGAAAAAAGGACAGTGAGGACGAGGAAGGAAGTGACAAGTGACCACATGCCCCCGGCAAGCAACAATATGTAAAACCAGACGGCCATTGGAACAGATATGGCGAGCATCGGGTACCAGGTGGGAAAAGGAACACGTCTTTCCCGGATATCGCGCCATGATGCATAGAGGAATGTGCAGGTGACTGCAACTGCACCGACAGCCAGAGGAATTATCATGGATACAGATATATCATGAGTTGTACAGGTTCATATGTATGGCCCCCAAAGACTCCCCGCGGGGGGGAATTGGGAAGAATGATCCCTGCCTCCCTGGTTACGGGCGGTTCTTATCGGGGTTCGATCAGGAAAAGGAGGCGGTATCTCCTGACAAGCAGGGAAATTCTTGAATCCATCATATCCGGGTCAGCCGGTGAAGGACCCATGAGCCTGACCCATGCTCTCTCATTCGCACGAACACATTCATTTTCCGGAATAGGGCATGCAAAGGAAAAGCAGGGGGATTTTTACCTCCTTTTCCTCGAGGGTGACCCCAACGGTGCGGTGCTGCACGATTCCAAGGGTGCCCTCTTTGGGAATAAAGCAGTATATCTCATGAAGGGAACCGAGCAATTCACTCTTTTTCCGGTCAGGCCCGAGATTGTCGAACGACTGATTCTTGGGTGTCGCATCTTTGATCAGGAGATACTCAGGCGCATCCTCCCGGTCGATATACCTGAGGTTAAAAGGGAAAGGGAGGGAGGTGCAGGGATATTCTCGGTCGTCATCGTCGATAACGGGAGACCACTTGCAGGGCACCGGGTCTCCATCAGGAAGGAAGGTCAGGTAATCGGGAATGACTTTACACGGGCAGACGGAAAAGTATCCTTCAGGCTGCTCTATGGGAAATACGAGTGTGTTGTCCATTCCCGTGACCTCACGACCCGGATGTACGAGTTCGAATTCCATCCCGGACTCAACAATAAACCCGTGACACTTGATATAGGGAATGTGAAATAAGTCTGCTGTTCTCTCCATGGAGAGAGGCATCACCATGGATGATAGAATGTACCATTCCGGGTGTGTCCGGCACCTGATATCCCACTTCCCGGCATCTTTTAAAAAGCATAATATTTAGGTACTAGGGACTAAAATAGGATAGAAGGAACGGTATTATGAAAAAAGAGGATTTTGAAAATATCCTCAAGGGGAGCAAGGACATCACTGCCTACATGCATATGAACCCGGCAGAGGGAGTCACGACCTGCTTTGGTGTCAGGACTGCCAGCAACCCAAATTTTCTCGTAAGAGCCCTGTACGAGATGTATGAAGCAAACCTTGGGAAAAAACTCGCAAATAAGGCCATGAGAAAGCTGTTCCGCTCTGTGGGACATGGATCCGTGGGTCTAAACAAGCTCCTGAAAAAACTTGGCCTGAACCTGAAACCGGAAGAATTCCTGATGCTGGTCTTCACGATGCAACACCAGCAGGGATGGGGATCTCCGTTCGAGCTCGTGGAAGCTTCCGAGAAGCGTATCGTCATGCGGTGCAAGCAGACGTTTGAGTCCGAGGTGCTGAAGGACTGGAACATGCCCGTATGCGGTATCCATCAGGGCTGGATAGAAGGAATTCTCTCTGCCATTACGGGAAAAAACTGGTTCTGTCTTGAAAGAAGCTGCCATGCCAAAGGGGACCCCTTCTGTGAGTTCGTGGCTGATCAGGTCCATCCAAGCTGGAAATTCAAGGCAGAAGCAGTTGTCAGGGGCGATTCAGCAATCACCGAATTCATCGAACACAAGCCCCTTGAGGGGAGAATTTCACTTATGGATGAACCGGTTGTTATGATGCCACGGTTCATCTTCTCGTCCATGACCAGTTCGTTGACAAAGACAATGGGTGAAGCCTCGGCAAGCGGGGTCAATTACCGTGCTTACAAAGACATGGGAAAAGAGAACGTGGAGCACTACAAGAAGATGAGTATCTCCTTTGATCTCTCCCGGACCAAACTTGATCAGGATCTCAACGAACTTCGGAAACGTTTCCTTGCGTTCGGGCCTCCTTCCATTTCCGGCGATCAGCTTGCATTTGGCAACCACATAGTCAACAATAACTTTGAAGTGGTCGATTCCATCGAAAAGGAACTGGGCAGCAAGGCCACTGTTTTCCAGAAGATTGGGGATAAGGCGATCCGTGTATCCACAAATGTTATTGGCGCCGATGGCAAGCGGGCGGTCGGAACAGAGATTTCCAGTGTTGTCTACGATGCCGTAGTCAAAAAGGGACAGACCTATTACGGCACTGCAGATGTGGTTGGCAGGAAATATGTCGTCGCTTATGAGCCGATTAGGAATTCCGCGGATGATATCATCGGCATCCTGTTTGTCGGGACTCCCGAAGATGAGATCCTGGGCACTTACAAGGAAGAGGTCCTCAAAAAGACAAATCCGGATACTATCTGCAACATGGCCTTTACATTTTACTCGCAGATGGGATGGTTCAAGATTATCAAAAAGGAGTGGAACGAGGCAGAAAAGACAAGAACATTCACACTGGAGCATACCGTGGAATCTGAATCCATTGGGAACACAGGGAAAAACGTTTGTTTCTGTACAGCAGGTCTCCTTGCAGGTATCGTGGAGGGGGCATATAATATCAAGGCGGATGCAAAAGAAATTAAGTGCCGGTCAAAGGGAGACGAGCATTGCGTCTTCCAGGTCCGGAACAGACCATCATAATTTTTGAAATTTATATTTTAATTTTCTTTATCATCCGTTCAACGTTATTGATCAGTGTATCCAGTTCCGAATCTGAAATTGATAGTCTTGACTGGAGCACTTCCAGATCCCGGATGAGTTGCCTTATCCGCACGTACATGAAAAAAATCAGGACCAGGAGAATGATAATGACAATGCATGCCAAGAGGAGAAGGATTTGTTCTATTGTCATTTTTTACCCCTGAAAAGGACTTTTGAAAAACGTTCGATGAACTTTTCCTGGGATTTTCCCCCCCTCTGTTCCATCGGGATGCCGGCGAGTTCACCCGCCAGGTTCCGGATGGCCACTGACGCAGGGGAACCGGGGTACTTGATGACTACGGGTGTCTTGGCTGATGCTGCCTTCCTGATATTGGGATCCTCGGGGATTGTACCAATGACCCGGACACCGAGCACCTTCTCCATCTTCTGGACCATCACCTCGGACTTGTCGATTCCCGCCCTGTTGATGATGACACCGAAAACATGTCCACCGATGACTTCAGTCAATATTTTTGTTTTGAGGGCATCCACGATGGAGGACAATTCCGGGTTGACGATCAGGATAACATCGTCTGCGACAGCAAGGGGTATGATGCCGTCCCTGCTGATACCGGCAGGTGCATCGATCAGGAGGTAATCACAGACCTCCACGAGGTCTTTTAAGACATCCTTGAGAAGCTCCGGGTTTGCCTGCTGGAAACCCTGCAGGGATATTCCGCTTGGAACAACCTTGACACCTGCCGGGCCCTCATAGATTGCATCCTGAACGTTTGCTTTTCCTGCCAGTACTTCGTGGAGGGTGACCGGAACGTCTTCGAGTCCAAGGGCGAGGCCGAGGTTCGCCATCCCGATGTCGGCATCCATGATGATCGTATTCTTGCCGAACTGCGCAAGACAAGTGCCGATGTTGACAGTTGCGGTTGTTTTTCCCGTACCCCCCTTTCCTGACGCAAAAGTAAAGACCCGGACCATTCATCCCTCCCTGGAGGAAACTTTTCTTCTTTTTTTATATAAGTCTAATGAAGACTTCATGAAAAGAATGCACCTAAATCCATCTCTGGAGGAGTGAATTAATGTCCTTTTTCAATTCACCGAGAAGATCTTTTGGTATTTCCCTGTTTCCCCTGATAATACCAACCAGGGCATTCCCCTTGTAATCTGTATGAAATACAGAAATACCCTCTTCACTGACAGGGGTCCCCGTCACGGATGCATAACTCACCCGGGCAGCGTCATCGCCAGCCGAAGGATGCCCTGTTGATGCAACCACGAGGCCGTCAGGAGTGGAGAGTGTCAGGGATTCGATCCCATAGATTTCACAGAGACGGTGCATTCCTGACGGGATGTCAGGAGCATCACGGGCCGGATCGAACTTTGGTTTTTCCGGAACTGAGACGGTTTCTTTTACACTTATTTCGGGTTCCCCGCGTTTCACCTTCGTTTCGATGCCGGGAATTGAATAATCAACTTTTGAAACAGGACGGAAGGTGTCGATCATTTTCATAAGTGTGTCCATCTTGTAAGCAAGGCGGACAGTGTAAATGACACTGACAAGAGAAAGGAAAAGTATGATACCAACCAGTATCAGCCCCGTGATGAGAAGAAAGAGATCGAAGGTTATTACTTCCATATTTTTCATCCACTTTCTTTTTTATCCTCGTCAACAACCAGATAACCGAGATGGAGGCGTTCAACCATAAGTTTACAATTATCCCGGATCTTCCTTGACATGACATCAAGATCCATGGAGTCAAGTGCTTTTAAGTCAAGATCATCAAGAGTATACCCCCGTTCAGGCGAATTAATGTTTTCCTCTCCCGTCTCGAATAAAGCTTCATTGCGTGTCGCGGTCGACGTCACGCTATCCTTTGGAAAAGAATCTTTTTCTGACTTTGCGGCCTGAACCTTTGATGCATCCTGATCTTGTGGTTTTCTTTGATGTCGTGCGGGGATAACGGTTTGCGGTTTATATTCCGGTTTTTGGAGAGGGATTTTACCAGCAGCTGGAATACTCTCATCTTTGGTGGATTGTGGATTCTGAATGCTTTTTTCTGCAGTTAAAGAGTTTCTGACAATGAACGCTTCATTGAACTCGCGGGATAATTTTAACTGGGTGGGGGTAAGTTCCGAGATGGAAGCATCGAAAGGCCGCTCCATGAGACCGCCAATGACCCCGATAGCATCATCTCCGGAGAGATTATCACAGCTGGCAAGTGAAAACCTCCCTTTTTCAAGGACAATCTCAATGGTATGGCCTTCACAGACAATGGAACAAACTCCGGAAAACTGGTTTGAATTGAGTTTTTTGAGAAAATCACCGAGTTTTTCCCCTTTTTCGATCGAGCGGAATATGCCACGGGGTAGTTGCATCATACCAATTGAGTTCGCTCCTCCAGATAATCCTATTGGTAAGAGAATGATGGGGATTGGAAAAATTGAACCATGAATGGAAAGTTGCAGGATAGAGAGGAGGGATAACCAAAGTTTTTTATTATATATAACGAGAAAGATAGTCTGATGGAAAGGTGGCATGAATGCTTAAACAAATTCTGGGTGAATTTTTAAAGATCGAAGGGGTCTCTGCTGCAGTTGTGGTTGGCCGCGATGGTTTTGTCATCGAGAGTGCAGTTTCAGGAAAGATGGATATCGACGCCCTCGGTGCAATGGCCTCAACCGGCCTTGGGACATCGGAAGCCATGGGAAAGGAACTTGGGAAGGGGGAACTCCGCCAGATGCTTGTCGAACTGGACCAGGGACCCATCATCATGTCCCCCCTTTCCCCGGATGAGCTCATCGCGATAGTTGCAGGAAATGAGGCAAACGTGGGGCGTATCCGGTACGAGTTGAAGAAGAATAAGGATCGACTCGTCGCGGCTCTCTGAATTGCATGAAATTTCCAAGGGGAACATACCTCGGTGTTGTCGAGGATCCGCTCGTTGATACTGTATCAGGAGAGAAGGTACCTTTTTCAGGAAAAATAGAGGTTTTCACCACAAAAGGTGCAGGTCTCTTTCTCGCAAAGGAAGGAGAAGTCATCGCTGCCTGTTATCGCGAGAAAGAAAATGAATACCATGGATCTGAAGCCGTTACCTACCTCCTGAAGAACATGGAAGGGTCATCACTCGAGCCCCGTTTCATCCAGTACCGGTATGGTCCCGAGGAGATGGCACTTGCAGAGGAAATGTGCTTTGAAAGAGGGCTATCCATCAAGCAGGCCGTAAAGCCAAAGAATGTGCCCCGTGCAAGACTGGATGACGGGGTGCTTGCCCGGTTCATGGCATTGCAGGGGGTCCATGCAGTACTTGCTTTTTTTGAGGGATTTCCAGTCCAGACATCAGGAGATGTGGACTTTGAACATGTGGCTGCCATTGCAGAGGATTTTATCAGGACTGCAGGAAAAGTTGCCCTGGATATGAATCTCGGGTCCCCCGCCTGCGTTATCATCGAGGGAAACCAGGGAACCTGCGTGATTGCCCCGTACGGGGACCTTTCACTCTGTATCCTTGCAGACAAGACAGCGCACCTTGGAATGATACGTCTTGCAGTCACCATCCTCCACAAAGAAATGTTTCATAGTGTATAACGCGTAAACACCTCGTATACATCCGCCCAAGGGGGAACGACCGGGTCTGGGAAAGGTCATTGGGATGACAGGAGATTCAAAAAAAGACGGTATATTCGGCTCTTTATTCAGGAGGAAGAAAGAGGAACTGCCGGGAAAGGGAAAAAAGACAGAAGATAGTGCAACATCCGGGCAGATTACCGGCGTCGGGAAAGATGATCTCGATCTCCTGGTAAAGAAACTGGGGATATCCGCACCAGGAAAGGAGAAGGCCCCCGTCCGGCAATCAGCGAAAGTAACCCCCCTGCCAGATACAGGTGAAACCACGGGAGAGACTCCTGTGCCCCGGATGGAGAAAACGCCCGGTGTCCCCTCATTTCAGGCGGAAAGGAGCATTCCGGAGATCGAACCTGAACGAAAACCCCAAGAGCAGGCTGCGCCGCCCACACGGATGCAGCAGGATAAAGGGGAGGAAAGCGCAGGGGAAGGCAAAGAGAAACCTGCCCGTGTGTTTCCTTCCCCGTCGTTCAAGCCGGCTAAAAAGGTGACCCAATCAAGGGAGAAAGAGCAGGAAACAGAGGCAATTGTATCCGTCGATGACATCGATGACCTTTCAGGACTCATCCTTCCCAAGGGTGCAACATTCCAGATCGATGAAATCAAAATATCAGAAAAGACTGATATATTCAAGTTCAAGGGAACGGGAAGTGACGGCCAGGGCAAAGATCTCCAGAAATCAGATCTTCTCGAAGGCAGTATCAGGACTGTCACCGACGCCGCTACGGAGGTTCAGGCCGAAGCAGGTTCTAAAACACTTCTGAAGAAACTCAATCCACTCAACGTCATTCGCAAAGTCCCTGTAGAATATAACATGCGGACACACGGTCCTCTTGTCGACCTGAAATTCCGCCCGCGGCCCGGGGTTGAAGAGATTGAGATTTACCCTGTTAACGAACCCTATGCCTATGTCAGGATAACCTATGACAACGCAACCCATGAATACATGTACGAAGTCCTCGAACCGAAGCTCACCCCCGCGGAACTTGATCTCTTCAACGACATTAAGGAACGCATTTTCGAACGCCTTGATATCAACACCCAGAACGTCATAGAGGAAGTCGCAAAAAAGACGTTGCGGGATGTGACGGATGATATCATTGCTGATTATGGCATTTCACTCACACCGGTCCAGAGGGAAAAGATCCTGTATGCAATGTACAAGGAATTCCTCGGTAACGGGATGATAGACCCCCTGATGCATGACAGGTACATCGAGGATATCTCCTGCGATGGCGTCAATGCGAACCTTTTCGTGTTCCATAACAGGTACGAATCCATGCGCACCAACCTGGTGTACAAGAGCGCCGAAGAACTGGATTCCTTTGTGATAAAACTTGCCCAGCGGTCGGGAAAATATATCTCCATTGCCGAGCCCATGCTCGATGCCACCATGAGCGATGGGTCGCGTATCCAGATGACTCTTGGATCGGAGGTGACAGCCCATGGTTCTACCTACACCATCAGGAAATTCAAGGATGAACCTATCACCCCGACCGACCTCATCGAGTGGCGGACCTTCTCCCCGCTTGCAATCGCCTTCTTCTGGCTCGCTGTCGAGAGCGGTAAGTCATGCATCTTTGCAGGCGGGACTGCATCGGGCAAGACCACGTCTCTCAATGCGATCTCTCTCTTCATCCCCCCTCTTGCAAAGATCGTGACCCTCGAGGATACACGGGAACTCAAGCTCCCCCACCCCAACTGGATACCGAGTATCACGCGGACATCTTTTGACGCGTCGGGAAAGGGCGAGATTGACATGTACGAGCTTCTCCGTGCAGCGCTCCGTCAGAGACCCGAATATATCCTTGTCGGGGAGGTGAGGGGCAAGGAAGCTCTCACTCTCTTCCAGGCGATGAGCACAGGTCACGTGACATATTCGACGATGCACGCGGATTCGGTTGCAAGCATTGTCCACCGTCTTGAAAACCCTCCCCTGAACGTCCCGAGGAACATGCTCTCTGCTCTCGACCTCATCTCCGTGCAGGTACAGGCCCGTGTCGGAGGCCAGAGGATCCGCCGGAACAAGCAGATCATCGAGATCCTGGACATTGACCCGAGGACAAACGAGCTGATCACGAACGAGGTGTTCCGCTGGCATCCTGCAACGGACGAGATTACCTACTCGGGCAAGTCCTACGTCCTTGAAGAGATAATGGAGTCCCGGGGTTGGGACGAGGAGCGGATGAGAGAGGAGCTCAAGATGCGGCAGGAAGTCCTCGAATGGATGCGCCTCAAGAAGATCCGGCATTTCAGGGACGTCAGCAACATCCTGATCCAGTATTTCCGTGACCCTGCACGGACAATGGAGAAGGTCAGGGCAGAACTGTATGGAGAAACATGAACAGCTGGGAACGTTTTGCATTTCGGTTGTTTGGAACACTTGCAGGGAAAAAGAGGGATAAGTATGCTGCATTGCGCAGTGACCTCGTCACAGCGAGGATGAAAGTCCCGTTCGAAGTCTACCTCTCTACTGCATACCTCAGTGCCCTTTTTGCCGGGGCAGTCGCGTCCGTTGTCCTTGGCATCATCACGTTCATCTTCAACATCCCCTCCATGATCAAGTACCAGGGTGCCGTTCCTGAATTCATGCTCTTCATCTCGGAATACAGCCTGATTATCGGGACAATCATTGCCATCGTGATATCGTTTGCAGTTGTCGGGGGAATTACCTTTGTCATCTTCCTCGTGTATCCCAGCGTGGTTGCTGGAAACCGGCGCAGGAATATCGATGCAACGCTTCCCTATGCCATCAATTACATTACAGCGATGTCCACCGCGGGTATACCCCCCGCGGAGATCTTCCGGCAGCTTGGAAACAGCCCGATGTACGGAGAGAGTGCAGTCGAGGCCCGGTTCGTGGCAATGGAAATCGACCTCTTCGGGCGTGACCTTCTCGATGCACTCCGGCTGATATCCGCAACGACGCCGAGCCTGCGCATGAAGGAGTTCCTCCAGGGGGCGATGGGATGCATCTCTGCAGGGAGCAGCCTGACGGAGTACTTCCGGACCAAGGCAGAACAGTATTCACTCGAGAACAGGCAGTCACAGAAATTGTTCCTCGATACCCTTGGACTCATATCCGAGTCATACGTCACAGCGATGGTCGCAGGCCCTCTCTTTTTGATCATTCTGCAGTCCATCATGTCCATCCTCTCCAAATCATCGCAGCCCATATTCCTCTACATCATCATTTACATGATGATTCCCTTCGGAAGCCTGATGTTTGTCATCCTGATCAGTTCCATGACACCGGAGGGCTGAAGGTGGGACTCAAAGACAGGATACTCGGTGATTCGGGCAGGGAAAAACCAGACAAAGAAAGTGGAAAAACGGGAGTCCCGCCTGCACAGGAAAAGAAGGAGAAACAGCCCTTTCCCCCGTCTCCCCCCTCCATGCATGCCACGGATTCCGGTGGAAAAGCTGCAGGTATCGGGGGGCTTTTCTCAAGGAAGAAGCCTGCAGGCATAGACCTTTCCCCGGCAGAAATCGGGAAGTTTGCCCGTGAACAGGAAGAGATCATCAGGAAATTGGAGAAAGTCCGTGCAGAGCGGTCAGGGGTGATGCGCGTCATCAAGCACCCTGTTGCAGTCCTCCTCGAAAAACCCCTCAATATCCTTATTGTCTCCCTCCCTGCTTCAATCATCGTTTTTGTCCTGGGCACGGCGCTTGCAATCAGGGATTACGGGATGGGTGTGCTCTTCTCGACAACTCTCGTGGACGATGTCGTTGTTTTCTCCATCCTCGTTGCGATAGTCCCGGTTGCAGTGATGGATTTCCGGGAGAATCGCAGGATAAAGAACCTTGAGGAAGCACTCCCCAACTTTTTCCGCGACCTTGCAGGAATGAACGACAGTGGGATGACTCTCCCAAACGCCATCCATCTCGTTGCCCAGGGGGAATACAGCACCCTGACACCGTTCATTCGGCGCCTCGACAACGAGATGTCCTGGAATACAACGTTTATAGAGGCAATCCAGAGGTTCCGGACCCGCCTCGGGACACCTCTTGCAGACAGGAGCATCGACCTCATCGCAAAGGCGAGCAAGGCCGGGGGCGATGTGAGCGAGGTCCTCCGGGCAGCGGCGCGGGATACTTACGAGGTACTCGCCCTCCGCACAGAACGGCGCAATAATATGCTTATTTACGTCATTATCGTGCTTATCTCGTTCCTCGTTTTCGTCTTTGTCATATTCATCCTGGTGAGCACGTTTCTGAGCACGATGGCCACGGCGGGAAGTGCCGCGGAGTCTGCCGGTGCCGGTGCTGCTTCGTTCATCGGAAACATCGATTTATTCTTCTATACACGGCTCTTCTCGCACGCGGCAATGATCCAGGGAATCTTCTCCGGCCTCGTGGCAGGTCAGATGGGTGAGGGACGGGTCACTGCGGGATTGAAATACTCCGCCATCATGCTCCTGATCTCATGGATAATATTCAGGTTCATGATCGGATGACGAGCCCCATCTCCGAGAGCCGCCGCGGGAGGTACTCGCGGGTGACGAAGTCAAGACCCCGCGCTGCAAACGCCTGCTGTTCTGACTTGAGGTTGAGGGCCAGTTGCAGCTGGATCTGCTCCTTCCAGTAACTGGATCCGAAACGGGGATCCGTAAGCTCGCTCTGGAGCGCGGCAATGTCTTTTTCTGTCAGGGCATCGGCAGGAAGGTTATAATCCCTGATATCGCTTGGCTGGACACCGATGAACTGGGCTTTCGGGGTCGCGAGGAGTTCGGACATGTGCGCGCTCTTGATTGCCCCGTAAGCAACACTGGCATAAATCCGGTAAGACCAGGGGTCACCATCGGTAAAGACGTAGACGGGAAGGTTAAACTCGTCAGACAACCTGTGGAGCATGCGGCGGGTTGAACGGGCGGGCTGCCCTTTCAGGTGCACGAGGATGGCACGGTATTCCTCGTCGAACCCGTTTTCGATGAGCCGCGCATACATGCCTCCTGTTTCGATTGCGATAACGCAACTCGCGTCATGGTCGAGAAGTTCCACGTTCTCCACGTTACAGGGGATCTGGTACCCTGCCTCGCCTACATCATCCCTGCAGTGGATTATCCTCTCCCCCCTTCTTGTCATCTCCTTGAGCCGGAGAGGGCCGAATATGGTTGCGCCATCCTCTTCCGGCCGCAGGTGGAAAGCTTCACGCTGGAGATCTGTCAGGATCTCGAGATCTTCGATGAGGTAGTTGCTCTCGTCCTGGGCCGAGAACTTTGCTTTTTTCCAACCCTCGGAGATGTAATACAGCTCCCTCAGGGTTGAAGAACGGTTTTCACGAAGCTGGGTTTTTAAAAACCCGATCACGTACGACATCTTGAGGAGGTGGAGGGCACTCCTGGCCGTGTGCGCTGACCGGACGCTCTCGCGGTCACCCAGTTTCCACACTTCGGACTCATCGTCGTAGGCGATGTTCTGCTTCGTCCGGGTTGGCAGCGTGATGGAGGGGATGTTCCCCTCGGCCATCTGCCGGTACCACTGCATGGCTATTGCCATCAGCCTCTCGTATGCCCTCTTTTCGAGCGTCTCACTCTGCGTCAAGATCCACTACCGCGATGTTTTCAGGCGGAATCCCCCTGACCTGAACGGTACCCCCGCCTGTTCCCGAGTATTCTGCTGTCCATACACCACCCGGTGGAATTTCGAGCTGCCACATCCGTGTGTACTCCCCGTCGAGTTCTGTCGCGAATGAGGGCGCGGGCCGTGCATCTTCCGCTGGGTTTCGCGAGATGTCATAGAGGGAGAGTACATTTGTCGTCGCCATATGGTTCCTGACCTCGATTGTGACATGTCCGTTCCGGCTCATCTTTTTCACGACGACCCTGCGCATGAGCCTCCCCTCGATCAGCGAAGTGTCAGGAACAGGAAGCTCCACGATCTCTGCAACCTTCGATGCAATATCCGGGATGATGGCACAGACGGCCCTCGCCCGGTCCTCGGCGAGCCGGCTTTTGTCCCTCCGCGAGAGATACGTCTTGAGTTCGCGGCCTAATTCCTGGAGAACGAGGGTGACCTCGCGTTCAATCTCCGGGATGCCTGCGATTGCGTCCTTGCTCTCGCTCGTAAAGGGCACGTTCGTGGATGCGACGTGGACCATGATGAGGAGGGGGCCGGTGGGAAGACCTGCCTGCGCAACATTGTAATTTTTCCAGGTGATCCCCGCAATACACCCCGTGATTGCACAGGCCCCCTGCTGGTACATAAGGGGGACACGGTTCGCAAAGCGGAGGATTATTGCGTTTCCATCGGCGGGCAGTTTACCTCCGTAGCCGATGGCAGCCTCGACGAGAAACGGGTGACCTGAATAGACTGACCCGGGCCGTGTTCTTGCTTTTACGAAGTCCATCTGGAACTCCTTTTCGAGGGATCGGACGATCAGATCTTCCCCGATGGGGGAAAGGCAGACCTGGGTCGTTGGTGCAGGGACTTTCGCGTTCTGCATTGCAGAGAGAAGTTTTTTCTGTTCCGCAGGGGAAAGAGACGAGACCGGGGTATCCGGAGATATCCCTGCTGCCCTGCATATCTCATGGGCCGTCTTCTTTCCGACCCGGGAGAAGCTGGTTACGAGGAATTCTCCACAAGCGGCCCTGGACCCGGCGATCATCCGCATCAGCTGGCCAATCTCTATCCCGTGCGGGTGAGGCATGATGGTCTTTGGGCACGCGATGGCTTCGTCACTGACCCGTTCGAAGAGAGCCGTCTCCCCCTCCATCTCGACCGTTATCCTGGCGTGGGGGTTGACGATGGAGGTGTATTTGAGGTACTCGAGGAGCTTCTTTTTCGCGGCGATCGTGCTCCGGAACTCGACCTGGACGAGTGTGCCGTGTGTCCTGTCCCAATCGATCTTCTCCTTCCGGATGATGACCGGTTCGTTCGTCTGGATATCTATCTGGATGAGGAACCTGAACGCTGCTTCCTCCGGACCCGTGCGTGATATCACGAGCGTGGGAATCCCTGTTGTCAGTTGTGCATAGAGGACGGCTGCACTGATCCCTATCCCCTGCTGCCCCCTGCTTTGACGGATCTGGTGAAACCTCGAACCATAGAGAAGTTTTCCAAACACGAAGGGTACCTGCTCCGGGACGATTCCCGGACCGTTGTCCTCGACGCTTATCCGAAAGGTGTCCGGGCCTGTCCGCGTCACCCGGACATAGATGTCCGGGAGGACCCCCGCCTCCTCGCACGCATCAAGTGCATTGTCGACTGCCTCCTTGATCGTTGTGATGATTCCCCTGGTGGGAGAGTCGAAACCGAGAAGGTGCTTGTTCTTCTCGAAAAACTCTGCGACACTGATACTCCTCTGTTGTCTTGCCAGTTCATCGGCAAGAGTCATCGCCATTCACCTCGGCGATTGCCTGTGCAAGGGACAACTCCTTCTGGGTCCCGGAGCGAAGGTCCTTGAGGGTCACGGATCCTTTCTCCTGTTCGCGGCGGCCGATAATCAGGGCGAAGTCTGCATTCCGGGAGATAGAGGCAATCTGCTGGCTGAGGTTCTTTCCGGAAAGGTCACTCTCCGTGAGGATGCCTGCACTGCGGAACGCTGCTGCGACATGCAAAGCCCAGTCGCGGGCATCAGGTGTATGTGCAATACCGACCCGGACCGCAGGTGTCCCCGGGATGTCACCCCTTGCCACCATTACCCTGTCAAATCCAATGGCAAAACCGCACGAGGGGGTATCCTCTCCCCCGAAGAGGTGGGCCAGTCGGTATGTCCCCCCTCCGGCGACCTGGTTTTCTGCCCCCAGGTTTTCGGCAAAGGCCTCAAAGACCATACCCGTGTAGTAGTCAAGGCCACGGGCAATACCCGGGTTGAGGGTATAGGGAACACCTGCCTGGTCCAGAATCGAGAAAAGTTCGCGAATCCTCTCTTTCCCCGGCATGTCACCCGTGATTGCAAGGGCATCATCGAGCTTTCTGCATTCGACGAGTGCCGTCAGCCTGTCAGAAAGCCCGCTCTCCCCCCGGGAGGAAAGGAAGGCGGACAGACCGTCATAATTCTTCTTATCGAGGAGTATCCTGACCTTTTTCTGGTCCTCCGGTGCCAGTCCTCCGAGGAGTGCCCGCATGAACCCGAGGTGTCCTACATGGAGTGTGAATGTAATACCGCTGGCAGAGAGGAGATCCTGTGCGAGCATGATCACCTCTGCCTCTGCAAGGGGGGTATCCTGCCCGATCAGTTCAACTCCGAACTGCCAGAACTGCCTGTAACGCCCCTTCTGGGGTCTCTCGTACCGGAAACAGTCAGCAAAATAGTACCAGCGAAGTGGTTTTGCGAGGGTTTTTCCCACGTTCACGTACGCACGGAGCACGGATGCAGTGACCTCGGGCCGGAGGGCGAGTTTCCTTCCCCCCTTGTCCTCGAAGACATACATCTCCTCAATTATTCCCTCACCAGACCGGAGAGTGAAGAGTTCCAGTTCTTCGAATGTCGGGGTACAGACTTCCCTGTAACCCCAGGTATGGGCTATCCTGCGCATCGCGTTCTCAACGCTGCGCCGCTGTTCCATTTCAGCAGGGAGAAAATCACGTGTACCTCTTGGTCTCTGGAGCATGGGAAATATCACCCCTCCTGCGTGCGGTTTTTCGTTGAACGCGGTGCTTTGCCCAGGAGGCGGTCCCACCAGTCACTCCCGGCAAAGACCCTCTCCCGTTCCACCCTGCCCTGCAGGTAGAGGGCGGCAAGGATGATCCCAAGGCCGATGAGCTCGGTTGGAAATGCAGGACCTGACGTGTACGTGAAGAAAAAACCAAGGAGGGAAAGGGCGCTGTACAGGACACCGCGGTATGCAGCCTTCCTGAAACCGGGGAGGGCAGTCCGCGCAAATATGCGCATGTCACGGAACCACAGGAAAAAAACCACGCCGCAACCGAATGCGGCAACGTATACCAGGTAGCTCATGGCTGTTACATCACTTATTATACCGGGGCCCATATCTTAATTATCACATCATGGTTCCGAACCGCAGGCTCAGGGAAGTGCTGACCGGTTTTTCGGATGGGCGCCTCACGCTCGAAGAAGCAGCTGCTGAAATCGAGGGGCTGCGGATCGAAGAGGTGGAGGATCTGGCACGGCTTGACGTGGGGAGGGCAGCCCGGTGCGGGATACCCGAGGTTATCCTTGCAGAGGGTAAGGCGCCAGTCGAGCTCGTGGAGATCGCAAGGAAAGCAGTCCAGGTATCTCCCAGGACAATCATATCCCGGATGTCACCGGATCATGCCAGGGCCATCAGGGAGGCGTGCAGGGAGATGGGGTTCTCGTTCACGTGGCACGAGAAGGCTGCAATGGGAGTGCTATCCCGGGGATCTCCCATTGTGCCGGGAAAAGGGATTGTTGCTGTCATCAGTGCAGGTACATCGGATTTGCGGGTCGCAGAGGAGGCCCGCGTCATTGCAGAGGAGATGGGGTGCACGGTGAGGACAGCGTATGATGTCGGCGTCGCCGGTATTCACCGTCTCTTCCCCGCAATCAGGAAATGCCTGGATGCCCATGTCTTCGTGGTCGCGGCAGGAAGGGAGGGGACGCTCCCCGCCATTGTTGCGGGCCTCATCGACCGCCCCGTCATTGGCGTCCCGGTGAGCACGGGATATGGCTACATGGGAGGTGGCCAGGCAGCCCTTGCGAGCATGCTCCAGTCCTGCGCGGTGATCGCGGTGGTGAACATCGATGCCGGGTTTGTTGCAGGAGCATTTGCTGCCCGGATTGCAAACATGGTGGGGGACAGATGATAAGGGGACTGTATATCGGAAGGTTTCAGCCGTACCATAACGGCCACCAGCACATCCTCGAGGAGATTGCCCGCAGGGTCGACGAGATCATCATCGGGATCGGGAGTGCCCAGCTCTCCCACGAACCCTCGAACCCCTTCACAGCAGGGGAGAGGCTGCTGATGATAACAAGGGCTCTTGGTACCATTGGAAACCCGGTCTATGTGATTCCCATCGAAGACCTCCACAGGAACGCCCTCTGGGTTGCGCACGTGCGGTCGATGGCACCCCGCTTCGATATCGTGTTCTCGAGCAACCCCCTCGTGGTCCGTCTCTTCGGGGAAGAGGGAATTGCCGTTGAGTCCCCGTCCATGTACGAGAGGGCCTCCCACAGTGGGACCGAGATCAGGAGGCGGATCATCGCAGGAGAGGAGTGGGAGAGCCTTGTACCGCCGGCAGTTGCCGACGTGATCCGTGAAATAGACGGTGTCGCGAGGATACGGCAGATAGCCAGGGATGATGGCGATGGCCGTTGCCTGTGAGGGCTTTATATGTTAAAAAAGGTCAGAGACCTGTTCGCATCAAGGCAAACCGTCCCGCCCAGGGAAATATCCCTTGAAGAAATCCCTGTTATCATCGGCGAAGAAGAGCATTCCTGGAGGGAGGAGCTCCAGAAGAGGATGGATCAGCCCCGTGAAAAGTTCACCGGGGTGTGTTCCGCTCTCCTCGTTCGTGCAACCACCCTTGCAGGGAGCGAGCGGGATTCCGTATATCACCCGAAACTCGAGAAGATCACGCGCAATTCTCTCCCGCAGTTCGAAAAGGCCATCACGACATCCCTTGCCCGGCAGGCACCTCCTGACCCGTCCGCATTTTACCAGGTGGCGACAGAGACGCTCAAGGGGTGTGTCAAGGCCCTTGCAGGTCCCGGGAGGTACCTGGGAACGGCATTTCCCGATCAGATGAAAGAGGTACGGGTCCTTATCGATGAACTCGGTCACCAGGTCAATGAGATGACCCCCCTGATTGCCGAGGACAAGAGGCGCAGCCGGTCTTTTTCCCGGGCGCGCGAGTCCTTTATCTCCATCCGGGAGAAACAGGCGGCGCTTGCGGAGGCAAGGGAGAGACTTTCCATCCTGGAGGCCCGGGAAAAAGATCTGGGCATCAGACAGGAAGGACTTGCGAGGGAAAAGGAAGACTGTGACCGCCGCGCCGGTATGGATGGAGCATTGCAGGATGCGGTAAGACATAAAGAGGAATTCACCGGCAGGGTGGCAGGGATCGGGAGGGAGATCCATGGCACGACGTCAACCCTTGTCCATGTCTTTGCAAAGGCGGAAAAGATTCTCCAGAAGAGGGGTGGTGGAGAGAAGGAGATAAAGAGGGTTATCGACATCATCACACAGGAAGGAGGGAACATTGACGAGGGTTCGGTTGAAAAGGTCAGGAATGTACTGCCCCTTGTCACGTCAATGATCAGCTCAGGGGACATCCAGCTCAAGAACCAGGAAGAAATAAACCTCTTTTCCAATCCTGACAGGATATGCCCCGCTCTCGTATCCCTTGTATACAGGCGAAAAGAGGCGGAAGGTGATCTTCGGAAAAAAGAGGAGTTTATCCATTCCCACCCGGAAGTAAAAAGAGCCGCGCAGGTGGAGAAGGCTCTCAGAGATATTGAAAATGACAGGGAAAAGATACGAACAGAGATCGTGACTATCCGGGAAGGGATAAGAGTGATGGAAAAGGAGATTCCGGAACGAATCCATGAACTCGAAGCAGCGCTCCGGGAATTATTCACCGGGGGTATCAGGCTGAAAATATGATCGCGGTCAACGGGTGGCCCGGCTCTGACACCCGTTCGCGGGCACCGGCTGAATTATTCATAGGGAGAAGGTTCCGGGGGAAAAGAAGGGGGGTTGGGTGGTCATGAGCGGTGAAAAATACAGGGTTCTCGAGGTCAGGGCCGGAAAGGTCGACTGCCTTCCCGGACGGAAAGAACCGGTAGAGCATTGCCGGTTCTGCGTGCATTCACGCTATTTCAGGATCGGGGGCCAGTATAGGAAATCTCCGGCACTGGTGTACTGCCTGCGCCACAGGGACGCGGAAGAGGTTGATCTCAGCCTCGTGGAAGCGGTAAAATGCGGCGATCTCCAGGGGGAGGGTTACCGCAGCATGATGAATATCCTGGGGTAAAAAAGGGGGGGGTGAGCTTTAATCCTTTTTTAAGTCTTCCAGAATTCGTACCATTTCCTGCTCTGGTAGGGAACAGTCCTGTTCTCTTTTAACCACTCTGCCTCTATTGTGTGGTGCATGACGCGTATCTCTTCGACGAGGTTTTTTAATGTCGCATCGATATTGTTGAGGATAGCCCTGATCTCCTTATAGTCCTCGAGGCGGGTGGTCTGTGAAATATTAACCTGTTCACCTGCATTCACTTTCTGTATCCCGGCACGGATGCACTCCAGTATTGCCCGGTTCCGGTCGAATCCCTGTTCCTTGGCAAACTTGTCAACCTGGTCGATTGTTTCGGAGTCAATCGTGATCGAGAGCCTGATAGGCATGGTAATGTCCCCTTCTCACTCTGGATGAAAAGTTAGTCCTCCTCCCTGAAATATCATCGCCATAGGTCACTTCCGGTGAAATCATCCAAAGACCGGTTCTCCGGAGAATCATTGGAAAAAGGAGTAAATAATATCCATCCTGACGTGCTGCATGAAAGCGTCTGCCAGATCATCGTAGGGATCGGATGTATCTTTCCAGTCCCTGTAGGACAGTCCCTTTTTCTCGTACAGGTACCTGCAGAGTGCATCCACGGCAGGAGGATTTGAAAAGAGCCCGTGCAGGTAAGTCCCAAACACAAGACCCGAACTGCTGACAGCTCCCTCCCCCTCGAAGGCCTCCTCCTCGCCTTCGTTGGAGGTAATCCCCATGTGGATCTCGTACCCCGAAACAGTCCCCATCGTTCCCAGAATGGGACCAACGGGCCGTGCCCGGAGGGTAACCTGTTCGGTCTTCTTCATGTACCGGTCAAAACGTGTCACGACACCGAGGAGACCGAGTCCCGGGAAAACCCCGGCGCGGGACTCAACCCCCGAATCGATAATCTCCCTGCCGAGTATCTGGAATCCCCCACAAATCCCTATGACCGGCTTTCCCTCCATGGCAGTTTTTCGGATCTCCTCGGCCGTGCCGGACTGCCACAGTTCCATGAGATCACTCACCGTGTTCTTTGTACCTGGAATGATAATGCAGTCGTATCCGGACAAGGAATATCCCAGGGGGACATAGTCCACTGAAACGCACTTTTCGAGAGCCTCGAAATCGGTAAAGTTGGAAATATGGGGGAGCCTGATAATCCCGACCCGGACGGGGAAGGAGCGCGACTTTTTGTCTCCGATTGAGAGCGAATCCTCACTGGGCAGACCGATTTCCATGTGGGGGAGAATCCCGATGACCGGCACTCCCGTCAGCTCCTCGATGATCTCCTTTCCGGATGCAAAAATCCCGGGGTCACCCCGGAACTTGTTGATGATGATGCCACAGACCAGGGGAGCAATATCAGGGGGAAGGAGAGAGACCGTACCATAGACCTGCGCAAAGACGCCCCCCCTCTCGATATCCGCAACAAGAATGATCGGGTAACGGAGGGCACGTGCAATCAGGATATTTGCGATGTCACGGGAATACAGGTTGACTTCCGCGGCACCCCCCGCCCCCTCGACGACGATGTGACCAAATTTCTCCTCGAGTGCACGGGCTGCGAGGAGTGCCTTTGAGAGAAGGAAATCGGTCTCCCTGTAGTATTCCTGTGCAGGGACGTCTTTATAGGGTTTTCCCAGGAGAATCACCTGCGAGACTGCGTCGCCTTTGGGTTTGAGCAGGATGGGGTTCATCTCCGCCACGGGTTCCAGACGGGCAGCTTTAGCCTGGATTGCCTGGGCGATCCCTATCTCGGACCCGTCCCGCGTGACATAAGAATTGAGGCTCATGTTCTGGGACTTGAAAGGTGCGACGCTGATATTGCGGTTGCTCAGGACCCGGCAGATGGCAGCAACAACCGTGCTCTTGCCTGCATGGGACGAGGTCCCGAGAACCATCAGGGACATGTGATCATACATTTACATGATTTTAAATAAAGTGCAATCACTCAGTCTCCTTGATGGAGTTATGTAAACCCGCGGAGGCTCTCCTGGCGAGCCGGTATCTCCTGCCCGGTGAAACACCGGAAGACCTGTTCCGGAGGGTTGCAAAGGCGGTCGGGACAAGCAAGGCCGATCTTTTCGCGGGGATCATGTCTGAACTGAAGTTCCTCCCGAATTCCCCGACCCTCATGAATGCGGGGACACAATGCGGCCAGCTTTCGGCATGTTTCGTCCTGCCCGTGGAGGACTCGATAGAGCAGATCTTCTCGGTCCTCCGGTACATGGCTCTTATTCACAAGAGCGGAGGAGGAACGGGTTTTTCTTTTTCACGCGTGCGTCCGAAAGGGGACATGGTTGGAGGCAGTGCAGGGGTTGCGAGCGGGCCTATCTCTTTTATCAGGGTTTTTGACGAGGCCACCAATGCACTCCGCCAGGGTGGGAAGAGGAGAGGCGCGAACATGGGGGTTCTTTCGAGTCACCACCCTGATATCATGGAATTCATTCATTCGAAGGAAACCGGAGGACTCCAGAATTTCAACCTCTCTGTGGGTTTTGACGCGGAGTTCTTTTCATGTCTCGGGCAGGGTCACGCTTACCCGCTCGTCAATCCGCGGGACGGGGAGGTGTGGAGGGAGATAGAACCACGGGACTTATTCGATGCACTCTCCATGGCAGCGTGGGGGTGCGGTGATCCCGGTGTGCTGTTCCTCGATCGCATCAACGAGAAGAACCCTGTCCCGGCACTGGGGGAGATCGAGGCCACGAACCCCTGCGGTGAACAACCTCTCCTTCCATGGGAGAGCTGTAACCTCGGGAGCCTCAACCTGTCCCGTTTCCTGAAAAAAGGGGATATTGATTGGGATGCTCTCCGGGAGTGCGTCTGGCTTGCCGTTGAATTCCTCGATACGGTTATCGATGTCAATCGGTTTCCCCTCCCCATTATCCGGGAGCGCACCCTCCAGACACGGAAGATTGGACTCGGAGTAATGGGATTTGCAGACATGCTCATACGCCTGGAGGTCCCGTACCAGTCAAAAGAGGCCCTCACTCTTGGGGAGAATCTGATGCGTTTCATACAGGAGGAGTCCCACGCTGCATCCCGGACCCTCGGCGAGGAGAAGGGATCGTTCCCGGCAATAGACAGGAGTATTTATTCAGGGTCCATGCGCAACGCCACGGTGACCACCATCGCACCAACCGGGTCCCTCCACATCATCGCGTGCACGAGCAGCGGTATCGAGCCTCTTTTTGCCTGTGCAAGCGAGAGGGTTATCGACGGGAAGCGTTTTGCGATCGTCCACCCGGAACTTCGAAAGCACTTCCTCGGTCTCCCAAACGGAAAAGAACTCCTTCTGGAAGCTGAGAGGAAAGGGTCGGTCCAGGATCTGCCCGTTTCCCGCGATATCAGGGAACTGTTCAGGAATGCCGGGGAGATCGATCCCCGGTTCCACGTGAGGATACAGGCCACCTTCCAGAAATACGTCGATAATGCAGTTTCAAAGACCGTGAACCTCCCGACGGAGGCATCACCTGGCGACATCTCCGGCATATTCCTTTATGCGCGGGAACTGGGGTGCAAGGGTATCACCGTTTACCGGTACCGGAGCAGGAAAGACCAGGTGATATCACGGGGCTGTGACGCATGCAGGGTGGACACACTTGTTGCATGAGACCGCCATTTCATCCTCTGATGGCACTGTTATCATGCCAATGGAGGGTTTTTACCCATGCCAACAAATATATAAAGAGAACTGAAAGGTACTTGTAATGAATGGTGGGATATGTCCGACGTGCGGACTGCCTAAAGAACTCTGTATCTGTGAGGAAGTCGCAAAGGAACAGCAAAGAATCAGTGTGAAAGTAGACCGGAGACGCTATGGAAAGGAAGTAACGGTTATAGAAGGGTTGAATCCGACCGATATCGACCTCGAGGACCTTTCCAAGTACATGAAGGGGAGACTTGCCTGCGGTGGAACGGTCAAGGGGACGTCCATCGAACTCCAGGGAAACCACAAGGAAAGGGTCAAGGAGCTCCTCGTCAGCAAGGGATACAGCGTGGACAATATCAATTAATAAAGGGTGGATTGCTACTTTTTTGCCTTTTTTCGCCCGGGGCGGACCATCGAGAGGAGGTCAACGAGGTAACTCCCCTCTCCCTTCCCGATGCCCACGACACGTTCGTCCGAAGTTGCAAGCTTTTCTATATTCAACTCGTATGTCCCGGGTGCCACGATCCTGATACTCTCGAGACGGTCAGTTCCGAGGAGGGGGACATCAGGAGCAGTATCAGGCTCTTTTTCCTTATCCTGTGTTTCTGGCGATGCCGCAGGGGTGACAGGAGTGACAGGCTCCTTTTCTGGCTCCCTTTCGACCTGCGGAATGAAAACAAATTTTTTCCCCCCGCATTCCCGGCAACCTTTCAGGATCTCGCACTCGTTTGTCCGGTATTCTTTCCCGCAACGGACACACTTGTGAGGCATGGGATCACCTGGTCGAGACCCAGGCACTGAGGATATCTTTTTCCTTCCGGATGAGCCGGAGCTGGTTTGCCGGACCAATAACCGTCAGCCGTGATTCAGGGGTTGCCTTACCAAGGAGTTTCTGGAGAAATCCCGGGCTCTGCTCCCTTGAAGGGTACGTCTCGATCTCGATACCGTTGAACCCGTCGGGAAGTATCTCCCGCATGGTCATCTCGATCAAGGTACTCTGTTCATCGGGGGAGAGACCTTTTTCGAGGATGATGATAGTGCCCTGGCGTACATGGTCGAGGATGAGGTGAATCTTCTCCATCGATGTCAGTTTTTCAAGTTTTTCTGAAGATATCAGGTCTATCTGTACTCCCTGCATCATGCACCCCTCCTACCCGAAATACTCCACCATCTTTTCATACAGGTCCTCAATGTTCTTCCCCTCGGTGCACGAGACAGGGACAACGGGATGCTGGGGAAAAGCGCTCCTGATGCGCTGCGGCATAGCGTCGGGGAGGTCTATCTTGTTTGCCACGATGATGACCGGCAGCTTCCTGCTCTCGATAATGCCTATCATCATGATATTGACCTGCATGAAGGGGTCTTCTGTGGCATCGAGCATGTAGATCACCCCGTCGATGTCTTCCCTAAGCCAGTGCATGGCTTCCGCGACCCCTTCTGTTGCCTCTCTTGCCCTGGTCACGGCAGTCTCCTTGTCCATGCCATACTCAAGGAAGTCCCGGTAATCTATCTTGGTAGTGACACCGGGCGTATCCACGATGTCGATGGTAATATTGCTCCCGTTCGACCCCATGATGCTGATATCCGCCTTCCGTGCAGCCCTGCGGGTTTCGTGCGGTATCTCGCTGACGAGTCCCACGTCCTCGCCGGTCCAGTCCTTTGCGATCCGGTTGGCAAGCGTCGTCTTGCCTGCATTGGGAGGACCGTAAATACCTATCCTTGCCCTTTTTTTTCTGAAAAATGCGGAAAGAAATCTCGATATGCGTTTCTTGGTCTGGACCAGAATATTCATGGTGCACCTCAGACTCCGGCCCGCGGGATTGAGAGAATAACATCTCCGGCCGCGTGCCTGTTCACTTATTCCTATTGGGGAAGGTGGTTATTAGGTTTATTATACCATTTTTGAGGGGAAGGGAGAAAGGTATTTAGATTTCACTTGCAGTAATGGTAACTGCAACAAACCCTATACCAGTCAGCACCATGGAGGTGATCGAATGAGCAAATCATCCGGGAAGATCCACTTCAACACCCGTGTGCCCGTACGCGAGGTCATGCGGCGCAACCCCACCACTATCGGATACGAGGGCACAGTTGCCCGTGCGGCCATGCTCATGTGCCGGGACGAGGTGGGAAGCTGCATAGTCCTTGGCCCAAACAATCTCCCTATCGGTATTGTCACCGAGGAGGACATCAACTGCAAGGTCGTGGCCAAGGACATTAAACCGGGGTCAGTCCTTGCTCATGACATTATGAGCACCCCACTCATTACCATAAATGCCGACAAGTCTGTCGGTGATGCGGCACACATGATGATCAAGCACCGGGTCCGGCGACTCCCCGTGGTTGACGACGAGAACAGGGTTATTGGGATTGTCACAGTTCGCGATATTCTCACGGTATCGACGGAGATCAACGAGTTGATGGCAGACCTCGTTGAAATCAACCGTCTCGAGGAGGTCGAGGTAGGCCTGTGCAGCCGGTGCGGCCAGATGTCGGATGACCTCCGGAGGATCGACAACAACCTGTTGTGTCCCTCATGCCGTGAGGAGGAACTGTTACAATGAAGAAAGCCCGCGATTTCATGGTCGAGGTCCCGCATTTTAAGCACGACGAGAAGGTGACGAAAGTTAGGTCCGTGCTTCGCGATGCTTTCATCCGGGAGGCCTACGTTCATGACGGGAAAGGCAGGCTCCTTGGTTACGTGGACATAACCGGGGTGCTCCGCGTCCCCGCAACAAGGTCTGATGTCACCATCGAGGGCTTCGTGAAGGAGGTTACACCTGCAACTCCGGATGATTCAATCGAAAAGGTTGTAAAACTCATCCGGATGAATGGCACTGACAGTGTGCCGGTTGTCGATGAGCAGGAGAGGGTCATCGGGGGTGTGCGCCTGCCGGATATCTTCCCTGTCATAGCATCACGACATTCTCTAGATGGGAAAGTGGCGGATTACATGTCAAGAGATGTCATCTCGTGCGATGCAGAAGACACCGTGCAGAAAATATACAACCTCATCGTGGAGAGCGGATATTCAGCGATCCCCGTCATGAAGAAGAGGCGCCTTGTAGGGATAATCTCACGCAGCGACCTCCTCCGCGATGGCAGGTGGCGACCCGCGCGGGAAGGCCCGGCAAAGACGAAGGTAGAGAATGTGATGACGACGCCCGTAATCACGGTCTCTCCCGGAGATGAACTGCAGCAGGCTGCAGGGATCATGGTGAAGCATGACATCAGCCGCCTCCCTGTACTTGACGGTGACCGTCTTGCAGGAATACTCGATCGGCATGATGTCCTGAAAGCAGTCCCGCAGGAAGCATGAGAAAGACCCGGAATTTTTCATCGGGTATGAATGTGTGAAGGGGGTTTTTAACATGGCACACCACGGAGATAAGTCTTACAAGCAGGGGGACAAGCTCCTCAAAATGCCTGGAAAACTGGACCGCGGCCCGGTTGAGTTCAAGTCCAGGATCGTGGAACAAAAGGGAGAGATAATGGCGATTGCCACGAGGGATGTTGTTTCTGTCCCGCAGACGATGACCATCCTCGGGGCAGTCAGCACGATGACAGAATGCGGGTTCCGCAGGCTTCCTGTCGTTGATGCCGGATCAAAAAAGCTTCGCGGAATCGTCACGTCCGGAGACATCATTAATTTCCTTGGTGGGGGTGACAAGTTCAACCTCGTCCAGGTCAAGCATAAGGGGAACCTGATCGCCGCAGTCAACGAGAGCATCCGGACCATCATGACGACGAACGTAACGACCCTGCCTGACTCGGCATCCCTCGATGACGCCATCGGGATTATAAAGGAGAAGATGACAGGAGGGATCCCCATCGTCGACGATTCATCTGCACTGGCAGGGATCGTTACCGAAAGGGATGTCATGACGGTACTTGCGGGAGAGAGGGTCTCGTCAACCGTCGAGGATATCATGAGCACGTCACTCCGCGTGACAGAGCCTGACTGTCCCATCGGCTGGGTGACTCGTGAGATGACCCGCCACAGGTTCCGGAGACTGCCCGTGGTATCCGGTGATGTCCTCTACGGTATCGTGACGACCACGGATATCGTGAAATACCTCGGGAGCAGGAAAGTCTTTGACCAGATGGAGAGCGGAGACATCGCCGAGGTGATGGCCCTCCCCATCAGGACACTCGTATCCGGAAAGCTCTACACCATCTCGCCCGAAAAGAGTGCGAACGAGGCCGCAGCCGAGATGGTGAAGAGGGGTGTCGGTGCCCTCCCCGTCATCGAGGGAACAAGGCTCATCGGTCTTGTAACCGAGTTCGACCTTGTCAGGGCATTTTCAGGAGCGTGAACCACCATGCAGGCAAAGGACATCATGAGCTCACCCGTCTACGTTGTCGGCCCGGGTGAGAACATCGCCCATGCACGGAAGATCATGCTCAAACACAGGATCTCCCGTCTCCCTGTCATTGAGGAAGGAAAACTCGGGGGCATTCTGACAAAGAAGGACATCGGGTACCGCCTGCGGCAGAGCGAACCCGTATGGAGGCGGCGGCCGATTGACAACATACCGGTCAGCCTTCTCATGACGCGGGATCCTATCACGATATCTCCGGAAACCCCTACCCGGAAGGCAGCGGGTCTCATGATCGAGCACGATATCAGTGGTCTGCCCGTCTTAAACGGGACAGAAGTGGCAGGTATCGTGACCAAGTCGGACCTGATGAGGTCGGAGGCAGTACGGAATCTCGACATGACCGTGGCGGACGTGATGGAAGATGCGATCACCGTCAGCCGGTACCACTCTCTTGACCATGTCATCGACCTGATGAAGGAGAGGAATGATAAGGTCATCGTGGTCAATAATGATGGCACACTGGCCGGGATCATCACCGAGAGCAACCTTGCATTCTTCCTTTACGAGGATGAAAAGAGGGATATTCCCATAAAGGACGTGGTGATGCTCCGCCGCGGCGAGTCCGGTGGAAGGAAACAGTTCCGGTATGTTATGGAGGCTGCTGCAATTGCAGAAGACCTCATGTCCCGGCCTGTGATAACCATTGCCGGGAGTGCAACACTCAAAGAGGCGGTCCAGATGATGCAGTCGCACCGCATTAACAGCCTCGTTGTCGTGGAAGACGACGAGATCAGGGGAATCCTGAAAAGAGATGATATTATTCGGGAAGTGGCCAAATGACTGAAGAGATACTGGTAAAGGATATCATGTCCCGGCCGGTGACGATATCGAAATCCGCACCCATCACCGAGGCCCTGGACAGGATGCTTGACGAGGGTGTTGACCCCCTCATCGTTGTCAACCACGACTCGGTGGTCGGTACCGTGTCCCGCCAGAGCGTTGCGGAAAAACTCGGCACAAAGAGAAACTCGTCCATCTCCCCGACCTCTATCCACGTGGCAAGTACCGTCGAGGAAGACTTCACAACGGTGTATCCGGACCAGGACCTCGATGTCGTCATCCCGCTCCTCCAGACATACAAGCTTGTCGTGGTCTATGACGAGGACCACAGACTGGTCGGGCAGGTCACTGCCGGCGACATCCTGCGTGTCATGCGCCCCCAGGGAAAGCTCGAGGACGTCCTGGAGCCGGCGTGCACCATTGACCAGGATGAAAGGGTCGTGCACTGGCGCAGGAGAATGATCGACGACAACCTTCACAGGTGTCTTGTAACAGAAAACGGCCGCCTCATTGGAATTGTGACCGAGACGGATGTGGCAGTCGCGATGCGCAAGTTCCGGGAGATCGTCGAGGACAGGCACCAGGACCACCGCATCCGCAATCTCCTTGTCAAGGATATCATGACAACCCCTGTCATAACTCTCGGCGTGAATGCAACAATCGACGAGGCGGCAGACCTCATGCTCTCGCGGGGTATCAGCTCCATACCGGTTGTAAATGGGGACAGGATTGTCGGGATGGTCACAAGGTCATCACTCATCCGGGCTCTCTGACCGTAAGGTCGGCCTCCCTCCATCCATTTTTTCCCGTTTTGGTTTTTTTATATTCCCCTTGTGTGGACGTTCCACTCTTTCCTGTCGTGCCCCTATCCGGGTCATTCGAACCGAACCAGCGGACCTGCGGAAATTATTATGCACCACGTGCTGCCTGCCCGCCTTCCCCGGTGAAATGTGCGCATGTTACTTATCGATTGCCGGACCACTACTAATCAATGGCAGAGAAGAACGACGATCTTCTTGGAAAAGTCGGGGGGGCAGATGCAGTCCTTGGTCGTGCCCTGGAAGTCAAAAAGAGAGAGAAGATGAGAACCACGGAACCAGTCGTGCCATCGGACAACGTGGCAGAGTTACTGCGGAGGATGGCACGCTGCGGGTTCCAGGGAAGGAAACTGGGAGAATCTGTCGAGGTATGGAAGGAGATGGTTTCAGACCCGGAATGTACCATTTTCTTCGGTCTCTCGGGCGCGATGTTGCCGGCAGGCATGCAGAAAGTCCTCATCGAGCTCGCCCGCCGGCACTACATCGACGTTGTCGTCTCGACAGGGGCAAATATATTCCATGACGTGTGCGAGCACCTGGGTGTCTGCCATTACCTGGGACATTACCACGTCAGTGACAGCGAACTCTATGAGAAGGGCATCGACCGTATTTATGATATTTTTGCATACGAGGAGGACTTCAGGTGGGTTGACCGGGGTATTGCAAACTTCGCTGAAAAAATAGCACCATTCCGGGGTTCTTCGCGGGAATTCCTGAGACTCTTTGGTGAGTGGCTGATGAAAGCGGTTCCCGGCCGGGAATCATTCCTTTCGACCTGCGTGCGGGAGGGGATTCCGGTATTTGTTCCCGCACTGTGCGACTCCTCTATCGGGATCGGTACTCTCATTGCGCGCCGGAGGGGCGTCCAGATAGATATCGACCAGGTTGCGGATACGGACGAAGTCACGTCCCTCGTGGAGGAAGTGAAAAGAACGGGAGTTATCTACGTGGGTGGTGGCGTACCCAAGAATTTCATCCAGCAGACCCAGGTGATTGGCTCCATCCACGCGAAAGATCTCGGCGGACATGACTACGCGATACAGTATACGACAGATTCCCCCCACTTCGGGGGGCTGTCCGGGTGCACGTTCGAGGAAGCCATCAGCTGGGGCAAGGAGTCGGCCCATACCAGGCATGTCCAGGTCCATGTGGATGCAACAATCGCCCTCCCTCTCGTTGTATCCGCGCTCATCGCAGACGACGTCCGCCGTGTTGCCCATGCCCCGGCCAGGAGGGAAAAGATCCTGCGCCAGGGCATTGACTGAATCATACCTTCTTTTCAGTGTACATCCCGGCATGAGAAGACAGAAAGAGATACACCCCGCCGTTACCCGTAAAGGGCACTCGCTACAGATGGTAAAGGAGGATTGCAATGTCCCGCGTCAGAACAGATACCCTGTCCCGATTACCCGGGGATGACCAGGTATACCTCCCAAAGACAAGGGAAATATCCCGAAGAGGGGAGAAAGGATTTTTATAACCTGCTGACCAATTAATTAGCACCATTCATGGAGTGGCACCACCTGGTGCTGCGAGTGTCTGAACGATGCGAGATTCTCTGTTGAGGTAGCCAAGCCCGGTATGGCGCAGGTTTGCTAAACCTGTGTCCCCTTGGGACTCGAGGGTTCAAATCCCTCCCTCAGCGCTGAAAAATGGGGGATTCTCACAGGAAAGAGGGATTGAATGGCTCAGGAAGAAGACATACGGTATTTCGTCAGGATCAGCAACACCGACCTGGACGGGACAAAACCCGTCACGACGGCGCTCACAGGAATCAAGGGCGTGGGAAGACATACCGCGCTCGTCATAGCCCAGATGGCAGGTGTTAACCCCCGCGAACTGATGGGGAAACTCTCCGAAGCAGACGTCGACAAGCTGCGGGAAGTCGTGGAGACGTACGAGAAAAAAGTTCCCGCATGGATGGTCAACCGTCCCAAAGACATCTACACGGGAGAACCCAGACACCTTTTCGGCACGGAAGTGGTTACAACGCTCGATGAGGATATCAACCTCATGCGAAAGATCCGCAGTTACAAGGGAATCCGCCACGAGACCGGGCAGAAAGTGAGGGGTCAGAGGACAAAGTCCACGGGACGGACAGGGGCGACTGTGGGCGTCAAGAGGAAGAAGGAGTAAACGCAGGTGATTGTACATGGGCTATCCCGGTAAAAACCACAAGCAGTACCAGACGCCGAAGAGACCCTTTGAGAAGTCCCGGATCGAGGAAGAGAACAGGCTCATGATCGAGTACGGGCTTCGTAACAAGCGGGAGGTGTGGAAGGCGGCGAGTCACCTGAGGCGGTTCCGGAGGGCTGCACGTGACCTCCTGGCACTCATGTCCACCGGAAAGGACCAGACCCTCTTTGAGGCAAAGAAGAGCGACTTAATCGAACACCTGCAGCGCATGGGGCTGCTCGGTCCTGATGCAGGTATCGACGATGTCCTGTCGCTGAAAGTGGAGAACCAGCTCGAGAGGCGCCTGCAGACACTCGTCTACCGCAAGGGTCTTGCCCGTTCACCCAAGCAGGCGAGGCAGATGATCACCCATGGTCACATTGCCATCGCCGGCAGGCGCGTCAGCATCCCGGGTTACCGTGTCTCAAGGGCCGAGGAGAGCGAGATCGGGTACTACAGACGGTCACCCGTGGCAAATCCCGACCATGCTGAGAGGGCCCGTATTGCCCGGGCAGGGAGGTAATCACAATGGCAGGTGAGAAGGAGAAGTGGGGTATTGCCCACATATTCGCCTCGTTCAATAACACCATCATCACCATCACGGATCTTTCCGGGGCAGAGACGGTCTGCAAGAGCAGCGGCGGAATGGTCGTCAAGCAGGACAGGAACGAGAGTTCTCCCTATGCAGCCATGCAGATGGCAACGAACGTGGCCCAGGCAGCGATGGAGAAGGGCATCGTCGGCGTCCACGTGAAGGTCAGGGCACCGGGCAGGGGAAAGCAGCGGAGTCCGGGACCGGGAGCGCAGGCTGCGATCAGGGCTCTCGCGCGGGCCGGGATGCGCATCGGGCGGATCGAGGATGTAACGCCGGTCCCCCATGACTCGATCAGGCCCAAGGGTGGCCGGAGAGGAAGGAGAGTCTGATGGAGATAGAGATCCTGCGCATGGACGATTCCCAGGCAAGGTTCTGTCTTTCAGGACCCTCACAGGCCTTTGCAAATGCATTCCGCAGGGCAATGATTGGGGAAGTCCCGACCCTTGCCATCGAGGACGTGCGGATCTATGACAATACAAGTGCCCTCTTTGACGAGATGCTGGCACACAGGCTGGGGCTCATCCCCATAAAAACAGAGCCCGGGCTCTACGTCCCCCAGGACAAGTGCAGTTGTGGAGGAGAAGGATGCGACAGGTGCGGGGTGGCTTTCACGCTCTCTGTGGAAGGTCCCGGGATGGTCTATTCGCGTGACCTCATCCCCCAGGACCCACGCGCAGTCCCGGCCGTCGACACGATCCCCATCGTAAAACTGGGAAAGGATCAGAAGGTCGTTCTCGAGGCGCGGGCAGTCCTCAACTGCGGAAGAGTGCATGCCAAGTGGCAGCCGACAACCGCATGCGGGTTCAAGAATTACCCCGTCATCGATGTCAGCAACCGTTGTGACGGGTGTGGCCGGTGCGTGGACGAGTGTCCCCGCTCCATCCTCGAGGTCAGGAACGGCAGGGTAACGGTGATTGAAAACCGGCTCGAGGAATGCTCTCTCTGCCGCCTCTGCGAAAAAGCGTGCATAAGCACGGGAATCGGAGAAGAGCCCGCGATCACGATAACGTCGGAGAAGTCCCGTTTTATCTTCGTCGTGGAAGGTGATGGCTCTCTCCCCGTGGGAGACATCATCACGGGGGCACTGAAGTACTTGAAAGACCAGTCGGATGAGTTGCGTGCGCAAGTGAGTGAATTATCGGGAGTGACCGGAGATGAAGAAGAGAGCGATTAAGAAGACAAACCCACGCCTGCTGAACCTCATCTCGCTCTTGAAGGATGCATCGCGACAGAACGAGGCATTGGTCTGGCGCGATATTGCAAGCAGGCTGGAAGCCCCGGCCCGGAACTATGCCGAGGTCAACCTCAGCAAGATTAACCGTTATGCCGGAAACGGGGAGACCATTGTCGTTCCCGGGAAAGTTCTGGGGAGTGGCATGCTCGAAACATCGGTGAGGATTGCTGCGTTGAACTTCTCCCAGTCTGCAGAAACGAAGATCCGGGAGGCAAACGGCCAGTGCATGACCATCGAAGAGCTGATCAGGGACAATCCCCGGGGCAGCAAAATCAGGATTCTGCGGTGAGCGGGATGACGACAATCATTAACGGTGATGGACTTCTCCTGGGAAGGATGGCAAGCATCGTGGCAAAACGCGCCCTCAACGGGGAGAGCATTGCCATTGTGAACGCGGAAAAGGCTATCATATCAGGGAGCAGGGCCCGGGTGCTTTCCCAGTACGGGCAGAAAAGGAGCAGGGGGTCACGCGAAGGCGGACCGTTCTTTCCCCGGAGGCCGGATCACATCGTCAGGCGAACCATTCGCGGCATGCTTCCCTACAAGAGACCTGCGGGAATGGAGGCATTCAAGAGGATCAGGGTCTACGTCGGCGTTCCGTCAGACCTTGCCGGAAGCCCGATGGAGACACTTGAGGAAGCCCACATGAACAGGTTGAACTCCCCGAAGATCGTGACGGTCGGTGCCGTGAGTACATTCCTTGGGGCAAAATTCTAGGAAGGGTGATGGAATGGGAAAAGTGATCAATACCAGTGGAAAACGCAAAACAGCAATTGCACGGGCCACTGTCAGGGCAGGAAAGGGGATAATCCGGATCAACTCCGTACCCCTCGACCTCTATCCCAACGAGATGGTCCGTCTCAAGGTCAGCGAGCCCGTTCTCCTCGCACCAGCTGCACTGGAAGGCGTCGATGTCTCGATCGATGTCCGGGGAGGCGGAATCATGGGCCAGGCCGAGGCCATCCGCACGGCGCTTGCCCGTGGACTCCTGAAGTGGCACAACGATCCAAAGATAAAGGATATCTTCCTCTCGTATGACAGGACGCTGCTCGTGAACGATTCGCGGCAGAAAGAACCGAAAAAGCCCCACGGAAGGGGTGCGAGGAAGAAGTTCCAAAAGTCTTATCGTTGAGATACTGAAATAAAATGGGAGATCATACCGGCATGATACCCGTGCGATGTTTCACCTGTGGGAAGGTCATCTCACCTGCGTACGAGGAATTCAAGCGCAGAAAGGAGGCTGGCGAGGATCCAAAAAAGATCCTCGACGACCTCGGCATGGTGAGGTACTGCTGTCGCAGGATGCTGCTTGCCCACAAAGAGATAATTGATGATCTCAATCCGTATCAGTGAGGGGTCGTGGGGTAGCCTGGACCATCCTATGGCGTTCGGGACGCTGTGACCTGAGTTCGAATCTCAGCGACCCCATTCATCATACATCAAAGCATTCCTGAGGGTATATGAAGGAGACTTATACTCGGTATGAGAGGGCAAGGATCATCGGGGCGAGAGCCCTCCAGATATCAATGGGGGCTCCGCTTCTCATCAAGACGGACAAGATAGATCCGCTTGAAATTGCCCTCGAAGAGTTCCAGCACAATGTCATACCTATCACAGTGAAGAGGAAGTAGAGAGCATGTCGGCCAACCGCAGCCTTCACCTGCGCATGGTACTGGACGGGAGGATGGCCAAAGTCCTCCAGGTAAGCAACAAAGAACGCAATGAGAGAGAAAGGAACTGATAGCATGCCAGAAACAGAGATGGAAATTGAATTGAAAGAGCCCCTGGTACCCGTGGAAGAGTACCTTGCAGCAGGTATCCACATCGGCACCCAGCAGAAGAGCAAGGACATGATGAGGTTCATCTACCGCGTGAGGGGAGATGGCCTTTATATCCTGGATATCCGTGAGACGGACGAACGGATCAAGACGGCAGCAAAATTTTTGAACCAGTTCGATCCGGGGCACATTCTCGTGGTCACATCACGCCAGTACGGCCAGTATCCGGCCAGCAAGTTCGCCGAAACGATTGGCGGCATGGCAGTAACGGGCAGGTTCATTCCGGGGATGCTCACGAACCAGAACCTTGACCGCTACATCGAACCCGCAGTCCTCGTTGTCACGGATCCCATTGGTGACGCCCAGGCGATCAGGGAGGCAGTCCAGAGCGGGATTCCGATTGTTGCACTCTGCGACACCAATAACATGACCAGCCTCGTTGACCTCGTTATTCCTACGAACAACAAGGGGAGAAAAGCACTCTCGATGATCTACTACCTGCTCACGAAGGAGATGCTCCGGCTGAGGGGAATCTCGACATCTCTCACCCCTGAAGATTTTGAGACCGAAATCTAATATACGTGGGATACGAGAGGGTAGATCCGATGATGACCCGGAAGTGTGCGGTCGCGGGTATGTTCTACCCGAGGGACCCCGATCACCTCGAGCAGCTCCTGGAGAAGTTCTTCAGGAACAAGGACTCCGGCCTTGATGCACGGGGAATAGTCTCCCCCCATGCGGGCTATCCTTACTCGGGAGAAGTTTCCGCAGTCGCATACGGGGCTATCCCCTCCACTTTCTCCGGGACCTTCATCGTGATCGGCCCCAGCCACAGGGGTTTCTGTACATGTATTTCACTGGTCCCCTGGGAGACACCACTCGGTCTTGTGGATAACGATTCGCAGCTTGGGTCTCTACTCGGGGTCGAGGTCGACGAGGTCTCACACCAGTACCAGGAAAACTCCCTTGAAGTCCAGATCCCGTTCATCAAGTACCGGTTCCCCCGGGCACGGATCGTGCCTGTCCTGATGGGGGACCAGGATCTGCAGTCAGCTGCCGATCTCGCGGAAAAAATCGTTGCAGGGATAAGGAAATCCGGCAGGTCAGATGTCCGGATCGTTGCCTCGAGCGATTTTTCCCATTATGTCCCGAAGGCCACAGCAATCGAAAATGACCTCTATGCCATCGAGCCGCTTTTGACACTCGATGTGGAAGGGTTTTACCGCCGGCTAAGAGAAAGGCGGGTAAGTGCCTGCGGGTATGGACCAATAGCAACGATGTGCCTTGCATGCAGGAGTCTTGGTGCCAGGGAAGGGAAGCTGCTCCGTTATGCGACCAGTGGGGATGTAACCGGTGATCCGGAAGTGGTCGGTTATGCGGCCATCGCGGTGATGTAGGGTGGCGACCTGGAGTGCGCCAGGCAAGGTCTTTCTGTTTGGTGAACATGCCGTCGTCTATGGAAAACCCGGAGTTGCAATGGCCATCCGTCCCCGGGTATTCGTAACGGTGAGGAAAAGCAAAACGGCCCACCATGCACGTTCACCGTACATCGACAGCTGCTTTGACGAGATGGGAGTCAGGGGAAGTGTATACGTCAATTCCCAGCTTCCCAGCTCTTCGGGGCTCGGGTCTTCGGCAGCCGTAACAGTGGCCACCCTTGCGGCAATTAACGACGAGTTTGGGAAGAACCTCACGATGGAAGAGATTGCGGCGATTGCATACAGGATAGAAAAAAAGGTCCAGAAGGGAAGGGCAAGCCCGACCGATACGAGCGTCTCAACGTTCGGCGGGATCGTCCTGATAACCGGGACCCAGCGGAGACGTCTCCCCCCGCAGAACCTCCCGCTCGTCATCGGGAATTCACTGGTCTCCCACAGCACTGCAAAGATGGTCGAAAAAATTGCCGAGTTCAGGAAGAAGAACCCGGATATCTGTGACCCGGTTCTTGATGCCATCGGTGCGGTCTCTCTCTGTGCCATCCGGAACCTGAACAACAACCATGAACTCGGGAGACTGATGGATACGAACCACGCTCTCCTCGAAGCACTCGGTGCAGGTCACCCGGTTCTTTCAAGGCTCATCCTCGCTGCGCGGGCAGCGGGTGCGTATGGGGCAAAACTGACAGGAGCCGGGGGAGGAGGCTGCATGATCGCGATATGTCCAAAACACCTCAAGAGCAGGGTCGCAGGCGCCATCGAGGCATGCGATGCAAGGGCGTTGATCACTACCCTTGACACGGAAGGGGTCCGGAAGGAGAAGGATGCCTGAAAGAATTCTCCTCAAACTGGGCGGCAGCATTCTCACGGACAAGGGCCGCCAGGGCGTTGCTGACCTTGGACGTATCCGGAGCATTGCAGGAGAGATCGCACGCCGTGATGGGAGTGATATCTGCATCGTCCATGGTGCCGGGTCTTTCGGACACCCGGAGGCACACAGGTACGGCCTGGCAGGCGGGGAAAGGGGGGCTGACCTTGCAGAGGGGATTGCCCGCACCCATGCAGCTGTCTGTTCCCTCAATGCAATTCTCGTCAGCGCGTTGTTAGAATCAGGCATTGAAGCGGTTGGTATCCATCCGCTCGGCTCGGCCATTGCCCATGACGGCAGGCTTGTTGCGCTCGGGGAGAGACCGCTTCTGGCCCTTATGGAAGCGGGAGTCACTCCCGTCCTCCACGGGGATGTTGTCATGGACGAGGCGAGAGGAGTCTCCATCGTCTCCGGCGACCAGATCGTGCGGTTTCTGGCGGAGCGGATACCCTTTACCCGCGTCGGACTGGCAACGGATGTCCCCGGTGTGCTCGATTCCGGCGGCACGGTCATCTGCAGGATCGGCCCGGACAGCGGACTTATGGTATCTGCAGGCAGTTCGGGACATACCGACGTCACAGGGGGCATGGCAGGAAAAGTACAGGAACTTTTGGGACTTGCGAAATGCGGTGTTTCATCAGACATATTCCACGTTTCGAGGCTCGGGGATTTTCTGGACGGAAGGCCTCACGGCGGGACAAGGATTACAGGAAGTAATACGAATGGATAAGAAACGATTCACATCCGGAAGGAAGTTGGACCACCTGCGCATTTGTGCAGAGGAAGAGATCGAGAGGGGTTTTTCGGGTTTTTCAGACATCAGGCTCGTTCACTCGGCACTCCCGGAATGCGACCTCTCCCGGATAGACCTCTCCACCCGGTTCCTCGGAAGGAAGCTCTCTTCGCCTCTCTTCATTGCTGCAATGACGGGAGGACACCCTGACACGACCGAGGTGAACGTCAGGCTCGCGCGGGCGGCAGAGCGGTACGGTATCGGGATGTGCGTGGGCTCGCAAAGGGCAGCCCTCGAAGATCCCGCGCTCGAAGAGAGCTTCCGGGTCGTCCGTAGGGAAGCACCCGGGGCATTTCTCGTTGCAAACCTCGGGATTGTACAGCTGCGTGAACACGGCCCGGATTGGGCAGGGAGAGCCATCGACATGATCGGTGCGGATGCCATAGCCATCCACCTCAACTTCCTGCAGGAAGCTATCCAGCCCGAAGGCGACCATGACGCTACCGGGTGTACAGAGGCCCTTGCCAGGTTCTGCAGGGAGAGTCCCGTCCCCGTCATTGTCAAGGAGACCGGGAGCGGGATATCCAGGGAGACGGCGGAGGCCTGCTGGGGAGCGGGAGTGCGTGCAATCGACACCGGGGGCTGGGGAGGTACCTCGTGGGCGGCCATCGAGTCATTCCGGGCAGGGAAGTCCCGCGGGAAAAAAAATGCTGACCTTTTTGCCCTTGGCACACTCTTTCAGGAATGGGGAATTCCGACTGCAGTGAGCCTCGTGGAAGTCGTGGGTACGGGCGGCCCTGTCATTGCAACGGGCGGCATCAGGACGGGGCTCGACATGGCAAAAGCACTCGCTCTCGGTGCAGACCTCTGTGGACTGGCACTTCCCCTGCTCCGCCCGGCAATGGAAAGCGAGGAGGCCCTGTTCTCCCGGATAGAGGAGCTGAACAGGGAGCTGCAGACCGCTATGTTCCTGTGCGGGGCTAAAAAGACCAGAGACATGAAACGGACCCGGGTGTATATCACGGGGAAGACCCGGGAAATGATTGGAAAGATAAAAGGAGGATAATTGAATGGATATTGAGGTAATCGCGGTTGGCGGGTACGATGAAGTGGGTAGAAATATGACCGCCGTCCGCTGCGGAAAAGAGATAGTCATTTTCGATATGGGTCTGCGCCTGGATCAGGTGATGATCCACGAGGAGGCCGAGGTGGAAAACATGCATTCCCTCGACCTCATCCAGATGAAGGCGATACCGGACGACACGATGATGAATTCCGTCGAGGGGACGGTAAAAGCAATCATCTGCTCCCATGGCCACCTGGACCACATCGGGGCCATTCCGAAACTTGCCCACCGGTACAATGCCCCGATCATCGGGACACCGTATACTATCGAACTGATACGCCAGCAAATCGCTGGAGAACAGAAATTCGGAGTCAATAACAAGCTTTTTGCACTCAAGACGGGCCAGAAATACACCCTGTCCCAGAACCTGGCACTCGAATTCATACGGATGCAGCACAGTATCATCGATACTGCAACGGTTGTCCTTCATACGCCGAAGGGGGCAATCGTGTATGCCTGTGATTACAAGCTGGACAGGACCCCCGTTATCGGGGAACCACCTGACTTTGCACGCCTGCGCCAGATCGGAAAGGAAGGAGTCCTCGGCCTGATCGTGGAATGCACGTATATTGACAACCGGGGGAGGGCGCCGAGCGAAAGGATAGCAAGGGACATTGTCAGGGACACCATTACGAGCTACGAGGACGACAAGTCAGCAATCATTGTCTCGACCTTCTCCTCGCACATTGCCCGGGTCAAGACCATTGCGGAATGTGCCCACGAGATCGGGAGAAAGCCAGTCCTTCTCGGCCGTTCCATGGAGAAGTACGCGTCCACGGCCGAGCAGATGAAACTGGTCGCGTTTCCCCAGACGATGAGCATGTTTGGGAACAGGAGGACGGTTGACCGCACTCTCAGGCGCATGATGAAGGCAGGCAAGGAGAAATTCCTTCCGATAATAACGGGGCACCAGGGAGAACCCGGGTCCATCCTGACGAGGATAGCACTCGGTGATACACCGTACAAGATCGAGAAGGGAGACAAGGTCATCTTCAGTGCAAAGATCATCCCGAACCCGATGAACATCGGCCAGAGGTACATGGTTGAAGCCCGCCTCAATATGTCGGGTGCACGAATTTTCCCGGACCTCCACGTGAGCGGACACGCCTACAGGGAAGACCATTACGAGTTCGTTCACATGTTGAACCCGCAGCATGTCATCCCTGCACATGGTAACATCCGCATGTCATCAGGGTATGCAGAGTTCTCGGAGTCACTGGGGTACACCCTCCATAAAGATGTGCACATCCTGTCAAACGGTCACCGTGTAAAACTGGATTGAAAAGAGAAAGGTGAGAGGAGGAGGAGATGGAATTAAAACAGTACCTGGAACAGACGGCAAACCAGGTGGATGCACTCATTTACCGGTATTTTGGGTCTGCATGTGACGATCTCGGGCGGGCAAGTGCCCACCTGCTGCTCGCGGGAGGAAAGAGGCTGCGCCCTGCACTGCTCCTGCTTGCAGCGGATGCAGTCAACAGGGGAAGCTCATCAGACGTGATGCCTGCGGCCCTTGCACTGGAACTGACACACAGTTTCACCCTCATCCATGACGACATCATGGACGGTGACACGGTGCGTCGCGGGGTTCCGACAGTGCATACCCGGTGGGATGAACCAACAGCAATTCTTGCCGGCGATGTGCTTTTTGCGACGGCATTCGAGTTCATATGCCTTGCCGATGTTCCCGACAACGCAAAGGTGCGCGCGACATCCCTCCTCGCAAGGACATGTGTCGAGATATGCGAAGGTCAGCACCTCGATATGTCCTTTGAAAAACGGGACGATGTATCCGAGGGTGAATATTTCAAGATGGTCGAGAAGAAGACCGGGGCGCTGTATGCAGCTGCAGCCGGGATAGGGAGCATCCTTGCGAGTGGCAACCCCAGTTTTACCGAGGCCCTCTACCACTTCGGGCAGGGAATAGGGATGGCATTCCAGATACAGGATGACTTAATCGATCTCCTTGCGCCTCCCGAGGTGAGTGGCAAAGACCAGGGATCCGATATCAGGGAAGGAAAAAAGACACTCGTTTACCTGAAAGCAAGGGAAAAAGGCCTTGATCTCGCGCAGTACCGCGGCGATATATCGCCTGATCAGATCCGCGGGATAGTTGCGAAGCTCGAGGAACTCGGTGTCATTGCAGAGGTCCGGCAGACTGCCGAAGACCTCGTCAGGACAGGTATCCAGCGGATATCGATTCTCCCGGACAGCGAGGAGAAAGATCTCCTGGTACAGATGGGTGAACACTTCATCAGGCGGAGTTACTGAAAAAATGGAAGGCCCCGCAGGGGAAGACCCCTTGAAAAAGGCCCTGTTTCTCTTTGCCCTCCAGAATGCCGTCAGGTACAAAAGCGTTCCGAGACCGGGGACAGTTATCGGCATGGTCATGGGGAAACATCCCGAGTTCAGGGAAAGGGCCAGGGATGCGGCAGTTCTCGTGAAGGAAGCTATCAGCGAGGTCTCTTCCCTGTCCCACGCCCGCCGGGAAGAGCTCCTCCGGACCCTTGATCCGGCACTGGCCGAAGACCTTGAGCGTCCCCGGGACCATCTCCGGGGCCTCCCTGCACTCGAGAAGGCGGAAGGAGGCGTGGTGATGAGGTTTGCCCCCAATCCCAGCGGGCCGCTCCATCTGGGCCATGCCCGTGCAGCCCTCCTCAACGACGCTTACGTGAGGCGCTACGGGGGAAAATACATCCTGAGGATCGAGGACACCGACCCCAAGAGGGTCGATCCTGCTGCATACACCATGGTCAGGGAGGACGCCGAGTGGCTTGGCCTTGCCATCAGCGACATTGTCTACCAGAGTGACAGGCTCGATATTTACTATGAATATGCCAAAAAGCTCATCGAGAGGGGCGGGGCTTACGTGTGCACCTGCGATTCGGAACGCTTCAGGGAACTCAAAATGGCAAAAAAACCCTGCCCCTGCAGAGGAATGGCTCTTGAAGAGAGCCTCGATGCTTTCTCCAGGATGCTTGAAGGCGGGTATGGTGAGGGAGAGGCAACACTGCGGGTCAGGACGGACCTGTCCCATCCCGATCCTGCGATGCGTGATTTTCCTGCAATCCGTATCCTGAAAAGTCCGCCGCATCCCCGCAAGGAGGCGTGCGTATATCCCCTCATGAACTTTTCAGTGGCTGTCGACGACCACCTCCTCGGGATCACCCACGTAATTCGGGGCAAGGATCATATCGCAAACACGCGGAGGCAGAAGTACATCTTCGATTACTTCGGGTGGGAGCCGCCCGTTTACCGTCACTATGGAAGGATGGGAATCGAAGGGGTAGTCCTCTCGACCTCCCAGATGAGGGCAGGGATAACCTCGGGTGAATACTCCGGCTGGGACGACATTCGCCTGGGAACATTGCGGGCGATAGCGAGGCGGGGAATCTCTCCACAGGCTGTGAGGGAGGCAGTCATTGAAATCGGAATCGGCGAGACAGACATCTCGTTCTCGTGGGAAAACCTGTATGCGCATAACAGGGCGGTTGTGGATCCGGTTGCCAACAGGTACTTCTTCGTTCCCGACCCCGTCGAGGTGACGATAGAGGGCGCACCCAGCCAGACAGCGCACGCCCTCCTGCACCCGGCGAACCCGGAGAAGGGGACAAGGGAGCTCCATTTTACCGGAAAGGCCCTCGTTCCCCGTGACGAGTTACAGGGAGAAGGCGGGATGGTGCGGCTCAAGGACCTCTTCAACGTCGAGGTGGTGACGGGGGGAGAGTCACCCGTGTGCCGGTACGCAGGAGAATCACTTTCCGAAGCCCGCGCGAGGAAAGCGCCCATCATCCAGTGGCTTCCTCCCGACGAATGCGTGCCTGCAACCCTCCTGACACCCGGGGGGACGATAAAAGGAGTGTGCGAGAGGCTTGTTGCAGGAGAAGCAGGTGCCGTCGTCCAGTTCGAGCGTATCGGTTTTGCACGGATCGACGCGGTGACCGGCGAGGGGATAACCGCGTACTTTGCGCACCGCTAGGGAGACGGATAACAGGAAAAGGGGCCCACAGGGAAGAGAGAGAATGGTCTTAAAATTCAGGCGTTACTGGCAGATTGCAGACGTTCTCTTCAAGTACGGGTTTGGTATCATCATCCAGCGGTTGTTTCCCGGTGTGCACAGGTTCCGGTTCTGCAGGACCTGCCCCGTTGAATCGGCGGCAAACGAGTACCAGCGCATGAGGATGGCAATCGAGGAACTGGGCCCGACCTTCATCAAGTTCGGCCAGATCATGAGTACCCGCCAGGACATCCTGCCCCCTCCCCTGATCCAGGAGTTAAAAAAACTCCAGGACCAGACCGCACCCCTGCCTTTTGAAGAGATTCGTGCGGTCATCAGGGATGAACTGCCCGGGTACGAGGACTTTTTTGACGGCATAGAGGAGGAACCCCTTGGATCTGCATCGATTGCCCAGGTCCACAGGGCCCGCCTGAAAGACGGGACGCCCGTCGTCCTGAAAGTCCAGAGACCAGGAATAGAGTCCATTATCGAGACGGACATCCTCATCCTCGAATCTTTTGCGCGCCGTGCGGAGCGGGCCTTTCCCGAGTGGAAGGTCTACAATCCCCGGGGACTTGTCAAGGACTTTGCCAACCAGATCCGCAAGGAACTTGACTTCATCAGGGATGGAACGAATGCAGACATGCTCCGGAACAACATGAAATCTCTCCGGGGTGTGAAGGTCCCAAAGATTTACTGGGAGTTCAGCCGGAGAAGGCTGCTTGTCATGGAATATATCGACGGGGTCAGGGTTGACAACGTGCCTGCGATCCTCGATTTCGGGCTTAATCCTAAAAGGATTGCGCAGAACGGCTTTATTGCCTATATGACCCAGATATTCGGGGACGGGTTTTTCCATGGTGATCCCCATCCCGGCAACCTTCTCGTAACCGGGGACGGCGAACTCGTTTTTCTCGATTTTGGAATCGTCGGGGTCATCCGGCCGGAAAGGAGGTTCTGGTTCGTCCAGCTCATCAACGGCATGGTCGCCCGGGATGCCGGACTGATGGTCAAGGCTCTCGAAGGCCTCTCTGTCAGGATCCCGGAGCAGTCGAGGGAGGATCTCCGCGACGAAATATACAGTGCACTGCTGGAAGCAGAGGGAACAACGATCGGCCAGTTCAACTTCAGCGGGATGACGAATGCATTCACGACGATCCTGCGCGATTACCGGATCCGGGTCCCCGTTAACCTCATGCTGATGCTGAAGGTCATCGTCATGGTCCTTGACGTCGGAGTCACACTCGACCCCGACTTTCGTTTCAGGGAAGAGGCGGAAAAGTTCATGGCCCAGTACAGCAGGCGCGAGTCCCTCATCGAGCAGATTGCGACGCGGGCAAGGGGATCGACCATCGAGACGCTGGATGGTCTCCTGGACATGCCCCGGAACGTGAACCAGATGCTCAAGCAGCTCTCGACGGGAACCATCAGGATCGACATAGTCGATACCGATATCAGGAGGCTCCAGCTGTCCCTCGACCGGACGAGCAACAAGGTCCTGATAGGACTGATCGTCTCCGGGATGGTCATCGGGTCATCGTTTATCCTCAGGGAGTCCCAGATCCAGCTCCCGCAACTGGTCTACTACATGGCGATACTCTCGTACCTGGTCGCCATCGTGATTGGGTTCTATGCGATCTACCGGGTCCTCGCCCCGGGGGGATACGAGGACGAGAAATGAGTTTTTACGGGGTGTTTGTCTTCCCGGTATCCGGGGTATCAAAATAGAGCTGGCAGTGACAACTTCCCCGTTCTTTAATCTCGTCCCCGTGAAAGACACAGGGGCATATGATATCCCTGTCCTTTTCAGGGTCTCCTGAACGCAAGCGGCAGGGGCAGTACTTCTCCCCGTACTTCTTCCTGTTCCGGGCGAGGCCGCGGATCACGACCATCAGGCGCTTTTCGTCAGGGTTGAGGGTCCAATGGTGGACACGTGCATATTCACGGGCCCACGCAAGGATCTCCCTCTCGTCCTCCGCGGATAGGACATTTTTTAATCCTTCTTCATTCATGAGTTCTCCTCGATGAACCGGGCCATGGAGAGGAATATCCGTTTCCCGTCGGATGATCCAAGGATGTCCTCCGATGCCCGCTCGGGATGAGGCATCATCGCAAGCACGTTTCCGCCAGACGAGAGCACTCCCGTGATGTTTTCGAACGAACCGTTGGGATTGCTTTCGTGCGTTATGTTTCCCGCGGGATCACAGAAACGGAATGCGACATACTCTTCCTTCAGTGTACCTGTCCTGCCCGCGGAGGGAGGAATATATCTCCCCTCCCTGTGGGCAATGGGGATCCTGATGACCTCTCCCCCGGCGTAGAGAAGGGTGAAGGGGTTTTTCGGGTTCTCCACCCTGAGATATGCAGGCCTGCAGATGAACTTGGGGTACGCGTTTATCGTAAAAACCCCGGGCACGAGCCCGCTCTCCGCGAGAATCTGGGCACCATTGCAGATGCCAAGGACAAGGCCATTCCTGCCGGCTATCCGCCGCACGTCATCCATGATGCGGGTCCGTGCAGCGATAGCCCCCGCACGCAGGTAGTCACCGTAGGAAAAGCCCCCCGGCAGGATGACTGCATCGTATCCACGGGAGAGTCCCTCTTTGTACCATACGAGGTCCGTATCGATGCCGCAGACGTCGTTTAAGACATAGGCAACATCGCGGTCGCAGTTGCTCCCCCCGAACTGGACCACTGCAAACCTCATTTCATGACCTCTATCTCGTACCTGTGTATGACGGGGTTGGCCAGGAGCCGCTCGCACATGGCCTCTGCCCGTTTCCTTGCATCGTCAGCATTTTCTGCATGGAAGCGAACCAGGAACTGGCGGGATGTCTTCAGTTCACCGGTGGGAAAACCGAGGTTTTCCAGGGCACGCCGGATGAGGCTCGCTTCGGGGTCGAGGACCCCCTCTTTTAACGATATCGTGATCCGGACAAGAAAATCTGTCACTTGCATACCTCCTTATCTTCCGCGCAGACTCTCTCTGCAACGCGGTTGTATGCTTCCATCACGTCACCCTTCGAGAAGCGGTAAACGTCCTTATCGAGCGATTTTCCGGTCGACATATCCCACAGGCGCATGGAATCCATGCTGATCTCGTCGCCGAGGAGGATTTTTCCATCCGGAGTCCTCCCGAACTCGATCTTGAAGTCGACAAGTGTAATCCCGAGGGACGCAAAGAATTCGCGAAGAACAGAGTTTACCCGGAGCGCCATCTCTTTTATCATCGCAAGATCATCCGGTGTCAGTATCCCGAGGGCGATGATGAGGTCGTCGTTGAGCATCGGGTCATGGCGGGAATCGTCCTTGTAGTCGATGACGATGACAGGGGGTTCGAGGACAGTCCCCTCCCTGAAGGGGTACTGCCGGACCAGGGATCCCGCGGCAATGTTTCTCACGATGACCTCGAGTGGGATCATGTCCAGTGCCTTCACCAGCATGTGGGATTCGTCAGGCATATCGATAAAATGCGTCGCTATACCATTTCTCTCGAGGAGCCGGAAGAGAAATGCCGAGACCTGCGCGTTTAACCGGCCTTTTGAGGAGAGAACATCCTTTTTCTGTCCATCGAATGCAGTGATATCATCGCGGAACTCGACGAGGAGAACACCGGGGTCTCCTGTCCGGTAAAGTGACTTTGCCTTACCCTTGTAGAGAACCTCACCCTTCTTCACGGATCTTGCTCCTTTCCTGTACTTGTTGGTGGAGTCGGTTAATAAGGGGTTTGAGTCGGGGTGAGTACCATCCTTTCTCGATGAACCGGGGATAAATGCAGAGGCGTTCCACAAGCCTGCAATTTCCAAGCTGGCGTTGCAATTCTTCGATCTGGGGCCACTGGTGCTCCGGGTTGACATAGTCAACGGTGAGCGGCGATATTCCACCAAGGTCATCGATACCGCAGGGGACAAGTGATGCGACGTCCGCGAGGTTCGGGGGAGCCTGGATGGCAATGTCCGGGGGGAGGATTTCCCGTGCCATGCGGATGGCCCCGCACATCTCCCCGCTGTCCACGGGAGCATGGCGTGCCATGGGGGTCCCCTCTTTGGGACAGAAGTTCTGGATAATGACTTCCTGAATGTGGCCGTACCGGCGGTGGATGTCCCGGATGACAGTGAGAGACTCCTCGCGATCCCTGACAGTCTCTCCGATACCAAGGAGGATACCGGTGGTAAAGGGGATGCGGAGGCGCCCGGCATTCTCTATCATCTCGATCCGGACGGCCGGATCCTTGCCCGGGGAGTTTTCATGGGCCTTTATCCGTGCTGTCGTCTCGAGCATGAGGCCCATGCTCGCATTCACCTCTGCAAGACGTTTCATCTCCTCGTACGTCAGTACCCCGGCATTGGTGTGAGGAAGAAGACCGAGTTCTATCGTTTTTTCTGCCATGTGGAAGCAGTAGTCAAGGATATCCCTGTATCCGTAACGTGCCAGGTGGGTATTGAATCCGGGTTCGAGACCGGGACGTTCACCGAAGGTAAAGAGTGCCTCGGTACAGCCGAGGATTGCACCCTGGCGCACTGTCTCAAGGATTGTTCCCGGCGGGAGCACACACCCTTCCCGGACAGGAGTCCGGAACGAGCAGTACCCGCACCTGTTGTGGCAGACGGTCGTGAGGGGCAAAAAGATGTTCCTTGAGAAGGTGATGATCCGGACTACCATGGCTGCAATGGTGGTACGTGAGCGTTGCGATCTCATTAATGGTCCAGATGTGATACAGGGAGCCGGCGCACTACCGGCGCGGGGGACTGGACCAAGGGGTATTTCAGATCCGCGACCAAATGAAAAAAGAGACAGGTATGGGTGTCCCCGCAATAATCCCCTTCAAACCCGGGAATCCCAAGACGCGCCTTTCCTGCGTCCTTTCCCTCGAAGAGAGGGAAGCATTCGCCCGGGCGATGCTCTGCGACGTTGTGGATGCAGTCTGCAGAGCGGGATGTTCTCCCCGGGTCGTGTCCACGGCCCTGTTTGCATTCCCGCGGTGCCCGGTGGAGGTTGTCCCGCACGGATTAAACGAGACACTCAACGAGATACTGTCAGTGACGGACGGCCCGGTCCTCATCATCATGGCAGACCTCCCCCTTGCCGATGCCGCCTCGATCGGGAGGGTTGTGACGAGTTCACGCGACATTGCAGTCGTTCCCGGACGGGGAGGCGGAACAAATGCCATTTACCTTACCCGCGGGAACTCCTTCAGGGTTGACTATTACGGCGCAAGTTTCCTCAAGCATCGCCGGATCGCAGAAGAACGGGGGCTTTCATGCGAAGTCGTGGATACCTTCCGCCTGCACACGGATGTTGACGAAAAGGAGGACCTTGTTGAACTGCTCATCCACGGAGAGGGGATGAGCAGACAGTTCCTCGTGGATCACGGTTTTGAACTCTCCGTCGAGAAGGGTAGGGTAGGAGTCACGAGAAGATCTCCCGCCCGGCAGGTCTGACGAGTTTCACGCGGAAGGCGATTTTTACCAGGATAAAACCTCTACTACCTCTTCTTCCCCGGATTGTGGAGAGAGAAAAAAAGAGATCTGATCTCTCCCTCGTTCCATTGTTCAAATCCTTTTTTCTGGCACCCGGCCTGTTTTTAACAGGTCTTCAGGCAGTCAGGAAGGCATGGTCAGACCGTTTTCCCAAACGGGAAAAATGATTTTTCTGTTCCGTTTTCCGGGATAATTACCGGTCTTTTTCCCTTAAAAGTCCCATGAAGAGGCATTCTGAAGCGTCGATCGTCTCTATCCCGCATGTGTCTGTGACGGGAATGTCAAGCCCCCTGATGAGGGCACACGGAGTGGACTCGTCTGCTTCCCCCATCACGATCTCGGCTGCGGAGGCGATATTGTCGGCAAGGGCCTGCCTCGTGACATGGAGTTCCTTTCCGAAGAGATCGCGTCTCCCGCGGGCGTCGATAACCGGGGTTATCCCTGCACACCCGATTGCCACGCCACTGCACCCGACGCGCATGGGGTGGGTCCTGCTGTCGGCGATGATTACCCCGACCCGGGCACCTGTCCGTCTCCTGATCTCGTGCATGAGACGGGCAGCAGATCCGTCAGGGTCCCTGGGAAGGGGAGAGACGCACCCGGGCGGTGCATTCGATTCATCGATACCGGCGTTCGGGAGGAGCGTCCCATGCTTCATGCAGAGTAAAAAACCCGGGATACCTCCCACGATCTCGTCGCTCTCTTCCCGAATGCACTGGACAAGACGGGGATCAAGGGAATACTGTCGGGAGAGGCGGATGGATTCTTCGTCGGGTTCAATTCCTTCGAGTGGGATGACCGAGCCTTCCGCGGTCGAGACTGCTGTCTCTGCAACGACCAGAACATCGCCGTTCCGGAACTCTTCAGCCCCGGTTCCTGTTACTGCATCAATCAGGATCCCCGCAAGATCTGCTCCCCGCGTAATCAGGGGGGTCCGGATCCCGTACACCGTGTACGATACCGTCATGAACCACGCCTGAACCTTTCGGCAACACGGATCGCATCATGCGTCTCGGCCACGTCGTGTGTCCTGACAATATCTGCACCCCGGGTAACGAGGAGGGCGGTCATGGCGAGGGAAGCCGGAAGCCTTCCTTCAGGGGGCCTGTCCCCAATCACCCCAAGGAAAGTCTTTCGCGAAATAGCAGCAAGGAGCGGCCGGTTATACATGGTGAATTCCTCGAAATTGCAGCATATCTCCCAGTCGAGGGCCGGGGATCTTTCCGGAGTCCAGAGTCCGACCCCCGGATCGAGGATGAACTCTGCAAGCCCCGCGGCATGTGCCCGTGTCTCGACCATCGCGATGGCCCGGTGCACCTCGTCAAGAGAGGTGGGATCTCCCGGTGCCTTGATCGACGCCATGAGAAGGGCGGGGAGCCCGGACTCGCTGACGCGTGATGCATAGAGAGGGTCGAGGAGTCCGGAGATATCGTTGACGAGGGCAATATCGTACCCAAGGCACACCTCGAGGACTTCCCTGTCCATCGTGTCGACCGAGATGCGAATCCCTGATCCTTCCAGTGATGTCAGGGCCATCTTCATCCGTGCAATCTCCTTCTGACGATCGAGGGGTGGTGCACCGGGAGCAGTGCTCCGCGCCCCGATATCGATGATGTCAGCACCCTGTTCGACGAATGTGCACGCACGCGAATGGACGTTTCCCGCAGGTGTATATGACCCGGAATAGAAAGATTCCGGGCTGCAGTTGATCACCCCCATGATCCGGACGGGCGCTCCCCCTCCGATAGAAAGCCCCTTTACCGTGCATCGGTACATGCCTGGATCCTCGCAGCGAGGAATGTATTTTCCATGAGAGTTGCAATCGTCATCGGGCCGACTCCGCCGGGGACCGGGGTGATAGCACCAGCCACGTCCCTGACTCTCTCGAAGTCCACGTCACCGCACAGGATACCTTCGACCCTGTTCGTCCCGACATCGACGACGATTGCGCCTTCCCTGACCATCTGGGGACCTATAAATTTCGGTTTTCCGACGGCTACAACGAGTATATCGGCTTTTTGAGTTATTGAGGGGAGATCGCGGGTCCTGCTGTGGCAGATGGTGACTGTGGCGTGTGCGTTGAGGAGGAGCGCTGCCATGGGGCGCCCGACCTCGATACTCCTCCCGAGAACAACGGCATGCATCCCTCCGGGTTCCACGCCGTAAGCCGACAGCAGGGTCATGATGCCTGCCGGCGTGCAGGGTGAAAAGACAGGAGTGCCAAGGAAGAGGCAGCCCATGTTATAGGGATGAAACCCGTCGACATCCTTTCGGGGGTCGACGGACTCGACGATCCGCGGCGTATCGATATGCGAAGGGAGGGGGAGCTGGACAAGGATACCGTTGACGCCGGGGTCGCTGTTGAGATTTTCGATACTGCCGAGCACATCCTTCGTGCTTGCGGATGAGGGGAGCTCGACTCCAACCGACCTGATCCCTGCAGCCTCGCATGCACGGTGCTTCATGCGCACGTACATGCGGGAGGCGGGATCATCACCCACAATAACAGTGGCAAGCGAGGGAAAGAGGCCCGAATTCCTGATTTCTTCTTTCAGTTTCGCGAGGCGTTCCTCTGATATCCTCTTTCCGTCGAGAATCATGTCAATCCGGGTACAGGGGGAACTTTGCGGCCATGGACTTAACCTCTTCCCCTATCGTCCTGATGGCCTGCTCGTTATGGATGTCCTTGAGAATAGTCCCGATCCATTCACCGATCTGGCGCATCTCCTCTTCTTTCATGCCCCTGCTTGTTACTGCCGGTGTTCCCACCCGGAGACCGCTCGTGATGAAGGGACTCCGCTGTTCGTTGGGAATGGTGTTCTTGTTCACCGTGATGTGCGCCCGGCCGAGCGCCTGCTCGGCTTCAAGGCCCGTGATACCACGATCGGTCAGGTCGATGAGCATGAGATGGTTGTCGGTTCCACCCGAGACGAGCCGGAGGTCATGGTCCATGAGGGACTCTGCAAGGACTTTTGCGTTCCTGATAATCTGTTTGTTGTATTCCCTGAACGACGGCCGGAGAGCTTCCCCAAAACAGACGGCCTTTGCAGCAATCGTGTGCATGAGGGGTCCACCCTGCATCCCCGGGAATACTGCCTTGTCAATGATTGCAGCATTCTCCTTCCCACACATGATGGCACCTCCGCGGGGACCGCGGAGAGTTTTGTGGGTTGTCGTCGTCGTGAAGTCGGTCACACCCACCGACGTGGGGTGGAGCCCGGTTGCCACGAGCCCTGCAATGTGGGCGATATCTGCCATGCAGAAGGCATCGACGCTGTCAGCGATCTCCTGAAACGCACGGAAGTCGATAGTCCGGGGGTATGCGCTGGCCCCGCATACGATCATGGACGGGCGTTCCTTCCTGGCGATCTCCTCGACAACACCGTAGTCGAGGACCTCGGTTTTCGGATCGACCCCGTACTGGGCAACCCGGTAGAACTGGCCGGTGAAGCTGACAGGAGATCCGTGGGAGAGATGCCCCCCCTGCGAGAGCTTCATCGACAGCATGAGATCGCCAAGTTTCATGGTGGCAAAGTAAACTGCCATGTTCGCCTGGGTTCCGGAGTGGGGCTGGACATTTGCATGCTCGGCTCCGAAGAGCTTCCTGAGCCGGTCCCGGGCGAGGTTCTCGGCCATGTCATGGAATTCGCAGCCCCCGTAGTACCTCTTACCCGGGTAACCCTCTGCATACTTATTGGTCATTATCGAGCCCATGGCCTCGAGAACTGCCCTGCTGACAACGTTCTCTGACGCGATCAGCTCGAGGCCATCGCGCTGTCTTTCCATCTCTTTCCTGATGATATCCGCGATCTCCGGATCGGTACTGGCCAGATAAGACATGTAGAGAATGGTTGGCCCCAATGAGGAAATACATTTTCGCCTTCATGAAAAAAACCGGTCCAATCCGGGGATTGGTATCCGGAATCCGGGAACGGGTACGCCGTGATGATCGGGCGATCATCCGGGCCGGAAACAGGATGCGGACAGATCAGGGGATACGATGGTGCAAAATTCTGGAAAAAAGCCTCAAATGCGCAATCACGCGCAGCATAATTATTATAGGTGAATAATTCATGATAGACAATGAGTACTCTCCGCGATACCGGTCATAGTCCCCGAACAGGTTGAAAGGAGAGGACCAGCCCCGAGGAGAAGGACATGGAAATAATAAAGGACAAGGATCTGGGCCAGTCACCCCTCGATGAGCGGGTAGCTGCCCTGGAAAAGAAAGTAAGGGAGATCGATGCCCTGGTCAAGGGTCTCACAGAGGAACTCCTTGATCTCAAGTCGGTTGCCATGAAGCTGTCGAAGGTCAGCGAGGAGAGGGCAAGGGCAGAGATGAGAATGACCAAGCCCGCTCCCGGAGGGCAGGGCCAGGGCCCGATCATCATGCAGACAAAGACCCGCCCCCAGACACAGATGCAGCGACCGGCCCAGAGCACTGCACAACCGGCTCCCCAGTCCGAACCGGAAAAGATGGACATGATAATGCAGCCGGACGGCACACTCAAGCCTGAAAAAAGGAAAAATAGTGATTACATCATTGCATCGGCGGGGTTTTCAAAGAAAAAGCAGAACGTGCAGGGTTCCGGGAAGAAGAGCGACCTCATCGTTGCCGAGGATGAAGAGGGTGAACCAGCGGAGAAGCGATAACGGGGCACTGATCCTTGCACATCACCGAACTCGAGATTGATAATTTCAAGTCATTCATAAAAAAGACCAAAATCCCTTTTTACGAGGGTTTCTCTGTCATTTCGGGCCCAAATGGATCGGGTAAGAGCAATATCATCGATGCAATACTCTTTGTCCTTGCCCTTTCGACTTCCCGGACGCTCAGGGCAGAAAAACTGACTGACCTGATCAATCTCAACTCTGGCAGGAACAGCGCGGAAGTAACTCTTACTTTCTCGGACGGCACGAAGATCCGGAGGCGTATCAAGCGGAGCCCGACCGGGTATTACAGCTACATCTACCTCAACGGACGCTTAAGCAAGCAGTCAGAGGTCAATGATCTCCTCGCCCGTCATGGCATCAAGCCTCACGGGTATAACGTGGTCATGCAGGGGGATATCACCCGGATCATCGAGATGAGTGACTTCGAGCGCAGGAAGATTATCGACGAAATTGCCGGGGTAGCCGAGTTTGACCAGAAGAAGGAACAGGCACTTTCCGAACTCGAGGTCGTGAGGGAGCGAATCGAGAGGGAAGAGCTCCTGCTCCGCGAGCTCTCCCAGAGACTCGAGGAACTGGCAAGGGAGAGGGAGCAGGCACTGCTTTACCGCCAGTGGCAGGAGACCCTGCAGCGTCTCGAAGGAATGCGGGTTGCCGCAACACTGCATGCCCGCGAACGCGACCTCGCTGCACTCTCGAGGGTCATAGAAGACGAGCGCATCGCTCTCGAGAGGATTCACTCTGACAGGAGCCTCGAGGAGAACGAGATAGCCTACTTAAAAAAGGATCTCGAAGAGATAGATTCCCAGATTAACCAGAAGAGCGGTGCGGAGTATCTTCGCCTGATTGCAGATCTCGAGGAGGCAAAGGCAACAATCCGCCTTGCCGAACAGAGTATTGCAAGGGCAGGAAAGGAGAAGGAAGCCGGCCTCGAGGGGTTGTCCCGGGCATACATCGACCAGAAGAGGGCGGAGACCCGTGTCGCCGAGTGTACCCAGGCGATCAGGGAGATGACCATCGATCGGACCAACCTGGCCATGGAGGTTGCGACACTCACGGCGCAGGTCGGGAAGATCGAGGAGCAGATAAAGTCCCAGAGCCGCGATGCCGAGGGAGCACGTGACGAACTCTTCTCGCTCATGCAGGAAGTCGAGGCGAAGAAGGGAGAACGATCGACCCTCCTTCACCAGAAAGACATGCTCCTTGAGCGGAGCAGGATGAGGACATCAGAGAAGGAGCGACTGGAGGAACGCCTCGGGGCCCTCACACTCGAGTACCAGGAGAAGGACGAGGCAGTTGAAAGAAACCTTCAGGAGAAGGACAGGCTCGAGAAGGAGAAGGCAGGCCTCGATCGGATCCTCTCCGACAGGGAAAGCAGTGTCTTTGCAAAAAGAACCTCCCTCGAAAGGTTGCGCGAAGAATTCAGGGAGTACGAGCAGGAGGTCATCAGGCTCGAGGCACAGCAGCAGGTAAGGGGTGAGGCGGGAAGCAGGGCCCTTGAACCAATTCTCCGGATGGAGGGTGTTTATGGAACCATTGCACAGCTCGGACGTGCACCCCCCGAATACTCGACTGCGCTGAACGTGGCTGCCGGGTCAAAGCTGCATTACGTGGTGGTGAAAGATGATACGGTTGCAGCCCGTGCCATTGAGTTCCTCAAGGAACAGAAACTGGGAAGGGTAACGTTCCTTCCTCTCACGAAATTGAAACCCCCTGACCTTCCACCGGTGAAGGAACCGGGCATGATCGGGTATGCCGTGGATATGCTCGAGTTCCCCCCGCAGTATGCCGCAGCCTTCCGCGTTGTTTTCGGGGGAACCGTTGTCATGCAGTCACTTGCGCAGGCAAGGAAACTTATCGGCAAATACCGGATGGTGACAACAGAAGGCGAGCTCCTCGAGAAGAGCGGGGCTATGACCGGAGGGTCATTCAGGAAACCCCCGAGGGGCTTTGGGGCAGCGGTCGAGGACGAGGTGGCACGCTTGCGTTCCCGCATGGAGAAGCTGTCGGAAGAGATTGCGCAGGTTGAGGAGGAGATAAAGAGCGGCACCCGCGAAATAGAGGAACTGAGGACGAAGAGGGGTGAGATCGATGCTGAGATCTCGCGCCTTGCAATTGTGACAGAAGAAATAACCCGCCGGGAAGAGGTTTTCCAGAGGGAGAAAACCCAGATCGGGGAAGCCCTTTCCTCGCTCGAGGAAGAGATGCGGTCGGGCATAGCGGAACTTGCCGCACTCGAGGCTGCCCTGGACAGGATAACCGATACAGTTGCACAGACACAGAAGAAGATCGACCAGGTCAAGAAAAAGCTGGAGGACACCCAGATCCCTGCACTCTCGGAACAACTCGAGAAGAAGAAGAGGGAGAGGGACGAGGCAGAGAGGCGCCTGCGGAACAAGGAATCTGATATCAATGACATGGCCAGGGAACGCCAGCACTTCTCCTCCCGGCTCGAGGAGCTCAAAGCCGAGATCGAGAGAATTTCAGCGAGAAATGCGGATATTGATCGCGAGATAGCCCTCTCTACGGAACAGATTGAAGCAAACAAGGTAAAAATAGCCGGGATCGAGGAGCGGCAGAAACAGTTTTCAAGCGAACTCCAGGAACTTCGGGATCGCCATGACCGGGTATCCCTTGCGATCAAGGAATCGGGTGAGAAGATACTTGCCCTGGATGCGACCGCCGAACGCCACAGGGTCCAGCTGGAGGCATTGAACGAGCGTTTCGTCGCCCTTTCCCGCGAGGTGGAAGATCTCCGGAGCCAGGCCGGAGACATGGATACCGATATGACACTCGAGGAGATCGAGGATGGCATTGCGAAAGCCGGGCTGGAGATACGTAAAATCGGGGCGGTCAACATGCTTGCCATCGAGGAGTACGAGCGCGTGGAAAAAAGGATCACCGAGCGGAACGAGAAAAAGGAGGTACTTTCCAGGGAGAGGGAGAACCTGCTCGAGCGGATAGAGCGTTTCGAAAAGATGAAGTTCGAGGCTTTCATGACTGCTTTTCGCGCAATCGACGCTAACTTCCGCGAGATATTCGCCCGTCTGACGAGCGGGAGCGGCCATCTGGTCCTGGAAAACGAGGAAGATCCTTTCTCCGGCGGATTATCCTTTGCCGTCCAGCCCCGCGACAAGCCCGTGCACCTCCTCTCCGCGCTGTCCGGAGGCGAGAAGTCACTGACCACGCTGGCTTTCATCTTCTCCATACAGCAGTACATCCCGGCGCCATTCTACGCGTTTGACGAGGTGGACATGTCACTCGACGGGTCGAACGTGGAGAGGATTGCAACAATGATCCGCGAGCTTGCACAAACATCGCAGTTCATCATTGTCTCGCTGCGCAAACCCATGATCGAGGGTGCTGACCGGATCCTCGGGGTCACGCTCCTTCCCGACAAGAGCAGTTTTGTCACAGGGATCAAGTCCCATGCCTGAGGAACCTGTCGAGATACTGGTGCAGATGGCAGAGAGGGGTGAGATAGACCCCTGGAACATCGATATCGTGGAGGTCACCGACAGGTTCCTCCAGGAGCTCGAACGTCGAAAGGAACTGGATCTCCGGATATCGGGAAGGACCCTCTTTTATGCAGCGCTTCTCCTCCGGATGAAGTCAGAGTACCTGGAAGAGGCAGGACTTCCCGGGGGGGAGGACTACGACGAGGGAGGCGCTGATGAAGAGGACAGTTTCAGGTTCGATGAAGATATCGAAGCCGGAGAAAATGTCCTTGGACCAATAGAACGTCTCGAGCGTGAGATCAAGCGGAGGCTGGACAGGAAACAGCTGCGAAAACGCCCGATCACCCTTTTTGAGCTGATCCTCGAACTCAAGGCTGCGGAGAGGGAGCAGAGACGCCGGCAGAGGTTCATCCACGGGTTTGACCCGACACTCATCGAAGTGGATGATGTCGTTGGCATCGCGCATGATGAAGGATACCGTGATGCTGCGCACGACATTCTTGACCAGTACGGGGAGAGGATCGAGCGGGAGGGTGTCATGACGCTCGAAGAAATCGCAGCGCTGATGGGAAAAAAAATCATCGATGTGTATATCCCTCTCCTCTACCTCATGTTCGAGGAGAAGATTCTCCTCTGGCAGGAGGAGTTCTTCGGCCAGGTTTTTGTCGGCATCCGGGGCGCGCAGGACTCTGTTGTCCCGGAACAGTCATGAGACCCTGTGATGCGGGGTCCATTTGATGTCCGGTTTCAACGGATATCAGGAAGGGTACCGTTCGCGCGTTCCTGTTTATATTTCCCGGGAGGATCCCCTGAAAAAATTGATATAAGAGGGGAGATAACATTGGTATCTCATATCATGTGAAGAACAGGAAGACGCGAACAGTCCTGTTCCGAGAAATGAGGCCGGGAAATTTGTTCAATCCGGTACGCGATGCAACGATCGCGGGGGTTGGATCGATCGTCTCCCGGGAGGTATGGTAACCTTTGAAATCAGCCTGATTGTGGCTGATTTCCCTTGGATATGATCCGGGGAAAAAAGGTTAAATATCTACAAGACCTATGTTATTACCCTCTGTGATGGAGAACCAAGCACGGCAGCACTCGTGCTGACCATTGGTTCTGACGTTGGTACTGGCAATGCGGAAATTTGTTTGGTAACCGCTAATTCCTCGAAGTAAGCGATAATAGTGTGCCAAGTTGATCGAGAATTCTGGTTGATCCTGCCAGAGGCCACTGCTATCGGGGTTCGATTAAGCCATGCGAGTCGAGAGGTGCAAGACCTCGGCGCACTGCTCAGTAACACGTGGATAACCTACCCTCAGGTGGGGGATAACCCCGGGAAACTGGGGATAATACCCCATAGATCAGGGACGCTGGAATGCCCCCTGATTGAAAGGTCCGCCGCCTGAGGATGGGTCTGCGGCCGATTAGGTTGTTGTTGGGGTAACGGCCCAACAAGCCTTTGATCGGTACGGGTTGTGAGAGCAAGAGCCCGGAGATGGATTCTGAGACACAAATCCAGGCCCTACGGGGCGCAGCAGGCGCGAAAACTTTACAATGCGAGAAATCGTGATAAGGGAACCCCGAGTGCCCGTAAATTCGGGCTGTCCATCAGCGTAAAAAACTGGTGAAGAAAGGGCCGGGCAAGACCGGTGCCAGCCGCCGCGGTAATACCGGCGGCTCGAGTGGTGGCCACTATTACTGGGCTTAAAGCGTCCGTAGCTGGATTGTTAAGTCTCTTGGGAAATCCGCCGGCTTAACCGGCGGGCGTTCAGGAGAAACTGGCAATCTAGGGACCGGGAGAGGTGAGAGGTACTCCAGGGGTAGGAGTGAAATCCTGTAATCCTTGGGGGACCACCTGTGGCGAAGGCGTCTCACTAGAACGGCTCCGACAGTGAGGGACGAAAGCTGGGGGAGCAAACCGGATTAGATACCCGGGTAGTCCCAGCTGTAAACGATGCGCGTTAGGTGTATCGGTGACCACGAGTCATCGAGGTGCCGAAGGGAAACCGTGAAACGTGCCGCCTGGGAAGTACGGTCGCAAGGCTGAAACTTAAAGGAATTGGCGGGGGAGCACCACAACGGGTGGAGCCTGCGGTTTAATTGGACTCAACGCCGGGAAGCTCACCGGATAAGACAGCTGGATGATAGCCGGGCTGAAGACTCTGCTTGACTAGCTGAGAGGAGGTGCATGGCCGTCGTCAGTTCGTACTGTGAAGCATCCTGTTAAGTCAGGCAACGAGCGAGACCCACGCCCACAGTTGCCAGCGAGCCCTTCGGGGTGGCGGGTACTCTGTGGGGACCGCCGCTGCTAAAGCGGAGGAAGGAATGGGCAACGGTAGGTCAGTATGCCCCGAATCTCCCGGGCTACACGCGGGCTACAATGGTCGGTACAATGGGTATCTACCCCGAGAGGGGATGGAAATCTCCTAAAACCGGTCGTAGTTCGGATTGAGGGCTGCAACTCGCCCTCATGAAGCTGGAATCCGTAGTAATCGCGTTTCAACAGAACGCGGTGAATACGTCCCTGCTCCTTGCACACACCGCCCGTCAAACCACCCGAGTAGGGTCTGGATAAGGGTGCGCCATGTTGACGCATTCGAATCTGGGCTTTGCAAGGGGGGTTAAGTCGTAACAAGGTAGCCGTAGGGGAATCTGCGGCTGGATCACCTCCTAAC
>ENA-UPSM01000455-UPSM01000455.1-activated-sludge-metagenome-genome-assembly--contig:-NODE-455-length-58407-cov-7.179274_pt1 | contig 58407 bp, 46 predicted proteins | sample MGYA00238181_ERZ773283 | MGnify/ENA primary metagenome ERZ773283 (study PRJEB29023, sample SAMN05720199) | activated sludge metagenome | isolation source: Anaerobic digester | place: Japan... | reverse complement strand
ACGGGGTAGAGCATCCCGTCGGTCCACTCCAGGCGCCCTCCGGACAGCTCGCGGACGCGCTGGAGGATGGCGTATCCGTAGCTGTCCCCCTCGGCCAGGATCGCGAGGACGATGGGCGTGGAGGACGCGGCCGTCAAGTCCTTGCCGATCTGCATGCTCGACCCGCCACGTCCATTCTCAGCCGTCTGCCGTGTCCATTCTCTGGCGTCGTGTCGTGCTCGTTCTCAGGCGTCGTGCCCTATCCGTTCCCGGGCTCCGACCGCTTCGTACATAGCAGCACCATACATTGCAGAACAAGGTATGTCCAACCAGGGGTCCACGCGACGCGTGCCCACGAGCGCGCATCAGCGTCGCAGACATGTTGACGAGGTGGGAGGCATGGCCCGTCCGCGTCGCCGTCGCCTCGGGACTGAGGGCTCATGCCCGGGCCTGGGATCTGTCGGTGCTCGAACGCGATACCCCAGCACGCGGCGGGCGCGCCGCTGAAAGGCGTGCGGCGGAGCTGCCCTGACTCGGCACACATCCGCGGCCCGAAAGCGCGGTCCTCGTCCGCCTCGTCAAGGATGCCGACGCCGAGTTCGCCGACCTCCCTCTTCAGGTGCGTCAGCTTTTCGTGCTTGGTCGATTCGTCGCCCCTCGGCCGCTGAGGTCTCACTCACCCTTGGCGATCGACAGCACGATTGCCGCCCTGCGCCTGGCAGTCGGAGCCCTTCACCTTGTCGGGAACGCCGGTCTCCGACTCCATCTCCCTCTTCGTGGCCGTCACGGCCGCGTCCCCAGGGAGGCTTCAGGAATACGGAAAAGAGGGATGGCCCCGCGCTCGCTCGCACTCGTTTGGCCAAGGAGCGGCAACGAGTCACGCATCGGATCGTGGTGGCGGCTCCTGTGCGTGCTGTGGCGATTGGTCCCGTCCGCTATCTGCCAGCCGGCGACTGCGACGGCAACGCCCGCCGCCAGCACGTACGGCCAGGCGGAGCGTCTCCTTTGCGCGCAGAGGACGGCGCAGAGCGCGAGCAGCACCGCCGGCCCAAGAACGACGAGGATGGCCCGCAGGTAGTCCAGAGCCTTGTCGAGCGTCGGGTGGACGAGGGCGAACGGCCTCAGGGCTTGGGGCGTGCCCACCGACTCCAGCGGCACGGCGTGCCCAAAGAGTGTGAGGTCGCTCATGTTCCAGTACTGGCCGTCATTCCAGTAGAGGAACGCCAAGTAAGAGGCGCGGCCCTCGCTTGCTCCACCCCGGCGTCCGGCGTCCTCCTGCAGGGAGAAGTCACCGCGCATGACAACGAGGTTCACGCCGTCGGGTACGCCCTCCTCGAGTTCACTGCGACGCTTGGCGAGCAGGTCCGCGGCCGCGTCGGCCGAGGTCGCGACGTAGCGCGCCCACTGGACGTCTCCCCGGGCGTGCTGCTCGGCGATCACGACGACGTCGTCGTCGAGCTGCCCCGGGGGCTCGGCGGCCAGCGCTTGCGGCAAGAGCCACAGCCCGGCGAGAGCCATCACCGCGGTCAGCAGCAGGACGTGCGCAACGACGTGTCTCGATGTTCGCGGCTCAGAGGCGCCGACCATCCCGGGCTACTGGAACCAGCTCGGGTTCGTGGCGGTGGTCGCTATCCGCTTGCTCTTGCCTGTCGTCACATCGACCACATACAAGTCGTGCGTGCCCGAGGTCTTCGACACCTCGTAGACGATGTCGTGTCCGTCACACGACCACGCCAGCGTTCCTAACTGCCGCTGCGCCGAACTGCAGCGGTCGAGCTGCACGGGCGAGCTGCCGTCCGTCGACATGACGACGAGTGAGGCGCGGACCTCGAAGTCGGGCAGCAGATGCTTGTCGGACTTCGTCACGTAGGCAATACGCCTGCCCTCGGGCGCCCAGCTCACCGTCTCGGTCGAGTAGCCGAGGCTGGGGTCGGGGACCCAGAAGGTTGGAAACGCGGTCGGGGTGCCGGAAGCCACATCGACGCAGATCGCGTGTGGAGGGACGCTCGCCGAGAACGTGTGCGTCACGGTCACTCGGCGCCCGTCCGCGCTCCAGAGTGGATCGGAGAGCTCACCGAACCCCGGGTCGTACAATTCCGTGACGTGCTTCGTCGCCCAGTCGACGAGCGCGAGCCGCGAGTGGTCGGCCACAGCACCGGGTCCGTGGCACAGCAGGAGGGCCTTGCCGTCGGGCGACCACGCCACGTCGGTGACGGGCACCGACTGCCACTGGCCCTGGCTGGACATATCCAGCAAGACCGCGGCTTGGTGACTGCCGTCGGCTCGCATCGTGCGCACCGCGCACGAGTCGCCGGCCGTCCCCTTGTCGACGATGTACGCGAGGCGTGCATGGTCCGGCGACCAGCTCGGTGCGCGCTCGCGCAGCTTCGTCGTCCCGGTCAGGTTCCGCTTGCCGCTACCGTCACCCTTCATGCTCCAGATGTCGCCAGCGTGTTCGAACGCGATCCGTCCGCTGCCGGTGCCGTAGATCCACCGGATACCGGACGTATCGGCGCTCGAGAGGCTCCGGTCTACGGTGTCACCCGACCGACGCCCATACATCGTCTTCGCGCTGTCGCCGTCCCCATACAGGTCTAGGAGGCCGACGATGCGTCCCAGTTCGTGCAAGGCAGCCGTTTGGACGTCGTAGCTGCCGCCGGAGCCGTCACCCCAAGGGACGCGCTGCCCAGTCTCGTCGATGATGGCGTCGTTGAAGCAGAGGTCGGCGTTCTGGAACACGCCGTCCTTGGACTGGGAAGTGACCACCGCGATCGCCGAATCGACTCCTGCCGGGAGGAGCGTCGAGCTCCAGAAGACGTCGTTGTGGCCGTCGCTCATATCCCACTTCGTCGTCGTGCAGGTGCCGTCGCCCTCGGGCACGAAGCGGAAGAGCGAGCCAGCGCCGTTCCAGGTCGTGGCCGCGGCGTCCACGAACGCGCGCGCCGGTATGTGGTCGATGCCGTTCGCGTTGACGCGGTAGGTGCAGTGTGGCGGGGACCACCTGCGCTGTCCGTAGGCGAACGACACCGAGAACTGCCGGCCGGGGCTCGTCTGTCCCCAGCGGTTCGTCACCCATACGGGTCCGGAACTCGCGGCGGCAAGGGCAAGTTGTCCCGAATCCGGGTCGGGCAGAGTGGCGACGGGCACTCTGACGACGATCCGGTCGGCGCTCCAACTCAGGATCTGAGTTGCCGTGATGCGTGTGGCCGCCTTCCAAGTGAACTGGACGGCGCCCAGGGCGCCCTTCGCGTCGCCGAAGCCAGTACCGGTGATAGCGACCTTGGTCTTCGTCCCGGCGGAGGCCGAAGCCGGCGTGATGGCCGCGATCCGCGGCCGGGGGTGGGAGGCCGACCCCTTGATGACGTGACCGCCGAGGATGGGGTCGTCGAGGGCGTGGTCGGCGGTCGAGTGCGTCGGCATCGCAACGGTGCGCAGCATGCCTGGCCGCAGGACTTGGGGTGGGGCGCCCGTGAGGGCTGCCATCCGCCCCTCGAACTCAGGGAGCGACATGCCGACGGCCGGCAGGCGCCCGGAGCGCACGAGCAGACTGCCGTTGCGCCAGGCGATCACGCGGCCGGCGGCGTCGAGGAAGAGGACCCGCGTCTCTCCGGGCGTGAAGCTCGGCGCGTCCGTGACCGCCACGCTGGTCGTCCCCACGTGTCCGCCGGGGACCTCGATCGTGAGGTCCGCTGCGCTGCGGCCCTTGAGGACCTCCAGCACCGCGAGGCGGACCCGGGTCATGATCATGTCGCTCTCGTTCCCGGGCGCTTGCGCAGTCCCGGTCCAGTGAGGATCGATCGCCTTCACGTGTGTCACGACGACCAGGGCCGCGCGCGCATGTAGTTGACTTGGCGACAGCGGTCTGACCAGGGCGGACGCATCAGTGGCGGTCACGAGGCAGCTCACGAGCACCAGAGCGAGCATGCTGATCGAGAGACGAAGACGCGTTGCCATGGTACAGCCTCCTGTCGGATCCCCCCATTGCGCGCCCGACGGCGGGGCGCTGTGCACGGCGTCTCGCCCGGCCCGCCCGGCGACCTCGACTCTAAGTTCCTGCGAGGCGCCCGGAGCGCCGTGCTCCTCCGGCACCTTACAGACGCCGGCCGTCATGCGCAACGTCGGATGGGCAAGGGCGGCCCTGGTCGGCGGCGCTGACGAGTATGTGCACGGCAGGTCGGGCGCGGCGCCCGTCGCCGGGGGCTGGCGCTCCCCGGGCGACGGGCGCCGCGCAGGCTGTTCAGAGGCCGCTCAGTCGTCCGCCAAGGGCGACTCGTCGTCCTAGCGACGGGTGACGGTCAGCGTCTTGGTCGGGCTGTAGCCGGTCGCGTTCCTGGCGTTCGCCGGCATCTTGGCACGGAACTGCCAGACCTGGCTCGCGGCCGTCATCTTCACGGTGATGACATACCTTCCACCACTCTTAAGGGTGACACTGCGCCAGTTGAGCCACTGGGCGCTTCCCTTGCGTCGCTTCTGGAGGATGAGATTGCCGGAGCCGGACTTGCCCCTCACCGTCTTCACCGTCCCACGGAAGCTCACGCTAGCTCCGGGTTTCACCTTGGTGGCCGAGAGGGCGAGGGTGACCTTCCACCTGGGCGTCGGCAGGACGGTCAGCTGCCTCACGACACTGTAGCTAGCTCTGACGCCGAGGTCGACGTTGCCCGCCACCATGGTGCGGAACTGCCAGACGCGGTTGGCGACCGTCATCGTCACCGTTCTGGCGTAGCTGCCATCGGCGTTCAGGCGTGTCGTCTGCCAGTCGACCCACTCGTCGTCTCCCTTGAGGCACTGCTGGATCGTCACTGCGCCGTGCACTGGACTGCCGTCCGCCCTGGTGACCGTGCCGCGGAAGGTCACCGCGGTGCCTGGCAGGACCTTGCCGCTGGGCACGAGGTTGAGGGTCGCCGAGCACGGTAGTGCGGGCTTGATGGAGTCGCTTACCGCGTCCGAGACGTTGCCCTCGGCGTCTTGGAACTGCACGTAGACGGTCTTCGGGTCATCGCCGGCCGGCAGCGTGTAGGCGGCGTGCGTGGCGTAGGGCTGGAAGTCGTCCGGCCAGGTGGAACCGTCGGCGGAGAAGCGCATGCCGGTCACTCCGCCAGATGCGTGACTGCCCGCCGCGAGCGTCAGGCCGACGTCGCGGGACAGCGTCCACTCGGCATCATCGTTGATGACGATCGAGGTGTCGAAGAAGTGGCTGGCGGCGAACAGGTGGGCAGCATTGGCGAGGGCCTCGCCCGCGTCCGCCGTCACGGCGGCGAGGATGTCGGCTTCCTTGGCGTCGTAGGCGGCGTCGCCGTCGCTTGGGGCGAACATGTCGCGTGCCGAGATGACAGCCTGCTGGTACCAGGTCTTCCAGTCATTGAGGACCTGGGTCTCACCGATCGACCGTTCGTCTGTGTAGGCGGTGCCGGCGTAGGCCTCGTGCAAAGCGCCGTCGACCGTCGGCGGGGTGCCATACGGATGCGTCAGGGCCCACTGGAAGTGGGCTCTGGTGTTGTTCTTCTCCCACGTGAAGCGCTGATGAGCCGCCGCCTTGACGATGTCCATCGTCTCCTTGGCCGACTTCACGTCGGCATCGGCGCGGTAGTACGCGAACACCCCCGACATGAGGCCGACATCGTAGAGACGCTCCACGCTCAGCGCCTTCATCGTGTCCATCGACGAGTGGTACGTGTAGTCGGTGAAGAAGAACGTCGCCAAGGCCGGGATGGGATGGGGGACCGTCACACCACCCACAGTGTCGGTGTTCCACAGGAACGGCTGCGCGTCGCTGCCGCCCTCCCAGGGACTCGGCCTGAGGCGGTACCTCGTGTCGAACGTCGGCGAATCCTGTTCCATGAGCTTACCGGATTCGAAGTACAGATCGGTCAGGTAGTGCCCGTCGTACGGGTACCAGTCGAGACTCCCGGCGCCCCACAGTGTGTGTGTGTCGGGTCCGCGCAGGAACTGTGTCGGTGTGGGTGGCGTCGTGCCCGCCAGCACCTCGGTCTGGTAGGCGTACCTGGCCGACGGGTCGGGCATCTTGTCGAGGACGAAGACGGCCCCGGTCGTCGCCTGGTCCGCGCCCACCATGTCATTGGAGAACGCAGCCACGATCTTGTTGTATTCCGCCGGGTGCGAGCCCTTGTAGAGCGCCGACATGGTCATCTCGTTGCCCCACATGAAGGTCATCGTGCGGCGCGGCCGCGGCAGGGCCCCGGTGTCGATCAGGTGCTTGGTGGCACGGAGCATCTCGAGCTGCTGTCCCACACCTGAGGCGTTGTCCTCGGCCCCCGGCTCCTGGACGTGGGCCATCTCCATGACGCGCTCGTCCGCCTTGGTGGTCCCCCTGATCTCGGCGATCAGCGTGTGGAGCGTGGTCGAGGCGTCGGGCGCGACGGAGTACGGCTTCGTCCCGCCGATGGCGAAGAGCTTCACCTGTGGGGAGGCTGGTAGCTTGCTGTCGCAGAGCCCGGTGAGGTAGCGGGCGTCCTGGTACGAGATGTTGAGACAGATGACGGAGCCGGGGTTGCGGCAGCCCGCGTAGCGGACGTTGTTGGGGTACCACTCGACGCCATCGATGACCGGGTGGCTGTAGTCACTCAGAGCGGCCGGCGTCATGACCGCCTTGGCCCCGGTTTGGTGCGCCAGACCGATCATGTCCGACATGCTCGCCGGTGGCACCGACGAGGTGAAGATGACCTTGCCGGAGAGTGACACGCCGGTGTTCTTGGCCCACGAATAGGTGGTGACAGAATCCGTCACCGTGCGCGTGACCGTGCCGACATCGACAAGGTCGGCGAGGATGGCCCCACCGGCGGGCGTCTCGGCCACTGAGACGGGTGTATCGATGGGAGCTGTGAACGCCGAGTTGGTCGCCAAGTGACACCGGTCCTGCATGGCCTCCTCTTCCGGTGTGCGCTGGTGGTCGAGGACCCACTGCTGCGTCATGTACGACGGGTAGTAGGGACTCGTCGGGTCGAACGTATCGATCGCCGGATGGTCGAAGTGGTATGCAGCCGGGTGGGCCGGATCCGCGTCGCCGTCCGGCCCCACGATCGCGAACGAGAGGTACTGGGGGATCCAGACGTTGCCGCTGCGGTAGTCGTTCTGGATCCAGTAGCAATAGTCGCTCGAGCCCTCGCCGGGCGTGAAACCCATGTCGTCCAGTTGGTCGGCGATCCAGTTCTCGACCTGGTTGAACCATGGACCGCCGGTGTTGCGCCAGCCGCGGTACGCATAGGCGGCGTTCTCGAGGGCTTTCTGGCCGCTGACCTCATGCTGCATGACATCGTGGATCTGCTGCAACGTGAGCGGCTCGTGCGGTGTGGAGCCGAGAGCGGCGGCCGGCAGCCCCATGGCGGCCACGGCCGCCGCCACTAGTACGATGAAGAGCAGGCGAGCTCGCTTGCCAAAGAAGTAGTCCATGCGGACCCCCAAACGACGTGATTTCAGACGACGGACGGTGGCCGGCGACCGATCGGTGCCTCATAGGTCGAGCTGCTACCCCCTCCCCCGGCGCCGTCGCGTCTCCTACACAATCTATGATTCGCGGAACGGAGAGTAAAGAATGAATCGTGCGCCCCGGCGCCGGTCGGCGGTCATGTTGCGCCATGCCGGAGGTCGGCTCGTCGTCGGTGGCCCCCGAAGGACAAGCTCCGGCGTCGTGAGGCAGAGATGCTGGCCTTCCTCCCCGCACGCCGTCGCGCCATGTTTCTCAGCCTTCGCCGTCGCGCTTCTCGACCCGCAGCTCGACGTCCCGGACGTGCTGTTCCGAGAAGCGGAACGCCTTCGGCACCAGGGCACGGTCCTTCTGCAGGACGTCGTCGACGAGCGTCGCGAGCTCGTCCCGATGGCCCGGCGACAGGGCTTCCATCTGTGGGTCGCGGTCCATCTGCCGCCGGATCCGCTCGCGGTTCGCCTTCGCGAGGAGGCCCTGCTGGGCACTGTCGTACGCGCCGGCGAGCGATTCCAACGCCGGCGGAAGGTACTTCAGGCCGAGCCAGACGATGGCGATGGGCGGTGCGGCCTGGGCGACTTCGGCGATGACGAGCTCGAGGGAGCCGGCGCGGACCTCCTCGACGCGCAGGTGGTCCCTGGGCCGCAGGGCGTAGGAACGCAGGCCCTGCGGCTGCAACCGTCCGTAGACGTTGTCGGCCAACTGGAGGTAGGCCGCCAGGTCCCTGAGGGGCAGGTCGCGGCCGTCGGTGCGCACGACGAGCTCAAGGCGGTCGCCTTCGCCGGCGCCGGGGATCAGCGCCTGCTGGAGCTCACGCAGAGCCGCGACCGGCGTGCGGATCGTTGGTTCGTCCATCGCTCCCCCCCCGTTGACTTGCGTATCGTGGCGCGCACGGGTCGTCCACGCCGCCCTCTTCGCGCTCTGTTCATCGTACGCTGCTGACGGGACTACTCCATGCCGCGATTCCGGCAAGGAGGACAGCAGCTGCCGCCAGTCGCTGTGGCACGAGAGTGGAAGGGCGGGCGGCGCGGCGATTGCGCCGCCGCAGGCGGCGTTTACGCGGCGCCGCCCGCCCTGTAGAGTCGATCACACGTTGAACGTTCAGTCAGCGGCGCCGCCCGGGAGGCGCCGCGGTCGGCGGTCCGGGTCGGGGACGGGAGGACGATGAAGCGCGCGGAGCGCTCGCAGCAGCGGCGGCGGGAGATGCTCGAGGCCTACTACCAGACGCTCCTCGAGGAGGGTCTGCAGGGCGCGTCCATCGCCAAGATCGCCCGCCGCCTCGGCGTTCCGCCGAGTCTCCTCATCCACTACTTCGGCACCAAGGAGCAGATGACCATCGAGCTCGTCGACTACCTGCTCGAGGTCTTCTACGAGACCTACGGCCACAAGCTGGCGGCGATCGCCGACCCGCGCGCGCGTTTGCTGGCGATCGTCGATGAGTTCTTCAGCCCCGAGTACCACCAGCTTCTCGACGACCGCGCCTTCTACGCCTGCTTCTACCTGAGCCTCACGCATCCCAAGGTCCGCGAGGCGTACGCGGCTCTGTATGAGAGCTCGCTCGCGCTGGTCGAGGAGGCGATCCACGACTGCATGGCCGCCGGCGTGATCCCCCGAGACGACGCCCACGAGCTGGCGATGACCGTCAAGGCCATGGAGGAGGGATACGCCTTCCTCATCGGCGGCGGGGCCGACGAGGCCGTCAAGGCGACGATGGGGCAGGTTCTGAAGAAGCGCGTGCTCGGATTGCTGGGGCTGGACGGGAAGGAAGAGTGGGAGTAGGGAGAAGGAGCGGACGGGGAGGGCGGGCGCGCGGCCGCAGGCTGACGCGCCCGCCCTCCCCGTCCGCTCCTTCTCCTCCAGCGTCCCGACTTCTCAGTCGGCGAACAGCTCGGCCACCGCCTCGCCGAACACCAGCGTGTGGCGGTCGATGTCCGCCTCGCTCGTGGCCGGACACATGAGGGCCATGTTGTGGAACGGCGTCATCAGGATGCCGCGGTTGATCGTGTACAGGTGCATGTACTCGTCGAGCTCGGCGTCGTGAGCGGCCGCCGACTCGCCGCCGCTGCGCGGTACCCGGGGTGTGAAGCGGTACTCGGCCCGCGCCCCGATCTGGACGATCGACCATGGCGCCCGGTGCTCGTCGATCACGGCCTGGACGCCGCGCGTGTACTCGGTACACAGGGCGATCATCTTGGCGAAGTTCTCCTCGGTGAGGACGTGCTCGAGGGTCGCCCGCGCGGCGGCCAGCGAGAGGGCGTTGCCGGCGAGCGTGCCGCCGACGCCGCCCTGGTCGACGAGGTCGGCCTCGGTGTCGGCGAGGATGCGCTCGGCGAAGTCCTTGGAGACGCCGTAGGCGCCGATCGGGATGCCCGAGCCGAGCGCCTTGCCGACGGTCACCACGTCGGGGCGCAGGCCCCAGGCACGGGTGCAGCCGCCGTAGCTGGCGCTGAACGTGTGGGTCTCATCGTTGATGAGCAGGGTCCCAGTCTCGTCGCAGAGGGCGCGCACGGCGTCCAGGAACCCCGGCTCCGGAGGGACGATGCCGATGTTGGTCATGGCCGGTTCCATGAGGACGGCGGCGACGTCGCCGAGGGCGAGCGCCTCGCGCAGGGCGTCGACGTCGTTGAACTCGACGACCTTGGTGGTCAGCGTCGGGTCGACCTGGGGCCCCACGTTGCCCGGCTTGGACATCGGCCTGCCGTCGGGACCGACGACGATGACGGTCTCGTCGACCGTGCCGTGGTAGCAGCGCGAGAAGACGAGGACGTACGGGCGTCTCGTGACCTGGCGCGCCATGCGCAGCACGAACCGGTTCGCGTCAGTGGCGGAGAGCGTGAACTGCCAGTAGGGGAGGCCGAAGCGACGCTGCAGGTCGCGGCCGACCGCGGCGGCATCTTCCGTAGGAAGCATCGTCGTGATGCCGCCGTCCTCGCTGATGCGCTTGCGCACGGCCTCCATGACGATCTCCGGCGAGTGGCCGGTCATCGCCCCGGTGTCGCCAAGGCAGAAGTCGATGTAGGTGCCTCCGTCGACGTCGGTGATGCGGTTCCCGTGCGCCTTCGTGAAGTACACCGGGAAGCCGCCTGGCCAGATCGCCATCCAGCTCATCGGGACCCCGGCGAGCAGGCTGCCCCGCGCGTCCTCGTAGAGTGCAAGGGAGCGGGGATGGCCGGCCACGTACTCGCGGCGCTCGCGTTCCAGCAGCGCGCGGAGGCGCCCGCGGTCGAGCGAGCGGAGTGGGCTGCCGTCGGCGGTGCGGGTCGGTCGCGCGGAGGCTGCTTCGTGATGCGCGGTCACGGCGTCGAGCCGCGTGGAGACGGCGCCGGGCCGCGAGTAGATGGCGCTAAGCTGGGAGAAGCTCATGCTGGTCACGTTGTCCCTCCGTCTTTGTGAGATGCAGAATCAAGGGTAAGTTAGACTGAACGTGCAGTCAATATACGACGCATGGAGACCGGCGCGGCCGTGTCGTGGGAGAAGGAAGACGGGGCGGCGAGGGCCGGGGAGTGGCGCTCGCCGCCCCGTCGACTTGCAAGACGCGGGCCGCTAGCTGGGGGGGATGCCCACGTCTCACGGGGGGCATCATGTGCCGTCTGCAGTGTAGCGTAGAATGAACGTTCAGTCATCCGGTCTTCCGCGTCCGCATCTCTTCGCGTATCCACCGGCTCCAACGTCAAGCTGCTGAGACGCGCTCCGCGTCCGGCGTCTGGGTCTGCGTGTCCGCCGCCTGGGTCTCCGCGCTTAGGGTGTGAGCCGATCTCTGGGCCTGCGCGGTCGTCATCTGGGTCGTTCGCGCACGACCTGGGCATGAGGGCGGCGCTGCCACACTCGCTACCTGCCGCGGGCGGGTACAACCTGGGTGTGAGCGCGTCGCCGCGTGGCGACGTCTTCGACACGACCCGATCGGAGGAGGTGAGGGACCGTGGAGGGATTCGCCCGCGGTCTTCCCAAGGCCGAGCTGCACGTGCATCTGGAGGGGACGCTTGAGCCCGAGTTGCTCCTGGAGCTCGCCGGTCGTCATCACGTCTCGCTGCCGTACCGGTCTGCGGCGGAGGTGCGCGCCGCGTACCGGTTCACCGATCTGCAGTCGTTCCTCGACCTCTACGGGAGCAACCAGCGGGTGCTGCGCGATGAGGACGACTTCCGTCGCCTGACGCTCGGCTACCTCGAGCGTGCCCACGCCGACGGCGTCCGTCACGCCGAGGTGTTCTTCGACCCGCAGAGCCATACGGCCCGGGGCGTGCCGTTCGGCGTCGTGATCGAGGGCATCGCGGAGGGCCTCGCCGAGGGCGAGGAGCTGTACGGCATCAGCACGCGGTCGATCATGTGCTTCCTCCGTGACCTGGGCAGTGAAGCGGCGGAGAGGACGTTGGACGAGGCGCTCGCGTATCGTGACTGGATCGACGGTGTCGGTCTGGATTCGGCCGAGCGTGGCCACCCTCCCGGCGCGTTCGCGGACGTCTTCGCCCGGGCACGTGGCGAGGGCCTTGTCGGCGTGGCCCACGCCGGCGAAGAGGGTCCGGCGGCGTACGTCCGCGAAGCGCTCGACACCCTGCGGGTGCGGCGCATCGACCACGGCGTAGCGGCCGTCGACGACCCGGAACTGGTCGAGCGCCTGCGTCGCGAGCGCGTGCCGCTGACCATGTGCCCGCTCTCCAATCTCAAGCTCGGCGTCGTCCGCCGGCTCGAGGACCATCCGCTCAAGACGTTGCTGCACGCGGGGGTGCTCGTGACCGTCAACTCGGACGATCCCGCATACTTCGGCGGCTACCTCGTCGACAACCTGGTCGCCGTACGGCGCGCTCTTGGTCTGCGGCGACGTGACTTGGTGCGCCTGGCGAAGAACTCGTTCGAGGCGGCGCTGCTCGACGACGTCGAGCGCAGCCGCCTGATCGCTGAGGTCGACGAGTTCGCCGCGCGCCGCGACGTCGCGGCGTAGGGGAGGCGTGCGGCGGACGAGGCGGGGGTCGCGGCGCAGGGGAGGCGCGCGGCGGACGAGGTGGGGGTCGCGGCGTAGGGGAGGCGCGGGTCGCGGCGCACGAGAGGCGCGCGGCGCGCAGGTCCGGTCGGCGCGCGCCACGAGCGTGGCGTATGCTTTCCGCCGCATGGCTTCGCGCGGCCCCCACGACGTGGCGCTCATCGGCGCCGACTTCGGTAAAGTGACGACGTCGCTCGCCTGGGCTGTCGTCGGCGCCGACGGCAGTATCGGCGCGCCGCGGACGCGCAGCGTCCGGCATCGCGGTGACCCGCTGCGGCCGTTCCTCGAACTGTATCGAGAGATCGGGGCCGGCCGCGTGGCCGGCGTCGCCGCCACGGGCGCCTTCGGCGACCGTCTCGGCGCGCCGGTCAGGGCCGGCCTGCCCGACGAGGTGGCCCAGGAGCGCGCCGCGACGGCGCTGCTCGGCGACGGGCCCTTCAACGTCGTCCGCGTCGGCGGCAGCGGATACTCTGTTCTCACCCGCGATGCCCGCGGCGTCGTCTCGTTCCAGGCCAACGAGCGCTGCTCGGCCGGCACCGGTGAGACGGTGGAAGGCCTCTGCAATCGGCTGGGGCGGGACCTGGACGAGGCCGTGCGGCTGGCCGAGGCCAGCTCCGACGGCCTCGTCGTCACCAGCCGCTGCGCGGTCTTCGCCAAGAGCGAGCTCACGCACTACGCCAACGAGGGCGAGGACCACGGCCGCCTGTTCCGCGGCCTCTTCGAGGGCGTCGCCCGCAACGTCCATGCCCTCTACGACCGCGTCAAGGTCGACGGTCCTGTGCTCCTGGTCGGGCACGGCGCCACGATCCGCCCTCTGGCCCGCCACTTCGAGGAGCTCGCCGGCGTCGCCGTGACGGTGCCCGAGGAAGCGGGCGTGTTCGAGGCGTTGGGGGCGCTGTACGACGTCGCCGCGCAGATGGACGGGCGCGCACCCGGCGGCGCGGCGGGTGCGGGCGGCGCGCCAGCGCAAGCGGCGCGCGCCGCCTGGCCCGTCGACCCCGCCGCCCTCGTGCTTCCCTCGCGCCGCACGGTGCGCGCCCTCGAGCCGGCGGTGCAGGGTCCCGGTTCGGTCGTCCACCTCGAGTGCGGGACGCGCCCCGTCGACCCGTCCGTGCCCCTCGTCCTCGGCCTCGACCTGGGGTCGACCGGGTCGAAGGCGGCGCTCGTCACCCTCGACGGCGACGTCGCCGCCGGCGTCTACCGCCGCACCGACGGCAACCCCGTCGAAGCGGCGAAGGCGCTGGTCGCCGAGATCCGCGAGATGCTGCCCAACCCGGTCGTCGCCATCGGCCTCACCGGGTCGGGGCGCGACGCGGCGGCGACCGTGGTGCGGGCCGCCTTCCCGGACCTCGGCCCGCGGCTCACGGTCGAGAACGAGATCGTCGCCCACGCGACGGCGGCGAAGCGCCTCGATCCTGACGGCGGTCGCAGCCTCTCGATCGTCGAGATCGGCGGCCAGGACGCCAAGTTCATCAACGTCCAGGACGGGCGCATCCTCGAGTCCGACATGAACCGCGTCTGCAGCGCCGGTACGGGCTCGTTCCTCGAGGAGCAGGCCCTCGCCCACGGCCTCGACGACATCGCCCGCTTCGGCGAGATCGCCGCCCGCGGCACGCGACCGCCCGACCTCGGCCAGACGTGCACCGTGTTCGTCGCCGACGTCGCCGCCGAGGCGCTCGCCCAGGGCTTCACACGCGAGGACATCTTCGCCGGGCTGCAGTACTCGGTCATCCGCAACTACAAGCACCGGGTGATGGGCCAGCGGCGCTTCCTCGACCGGGTCTTCTTCCAGGGGAAGCCGGCGACGAACCCCTCGCTGGCGCGGACGCTGGCCGCCGTGACCGGACGCGAGGTCTGGGTGCCGCCGGACCCTGGCGCGATGGGCGCGATCGGCATCGCGCAGCTCGCGACGACCGCGGCTGGGCTGGACGAGGCCGTCGGGCTGGACGAGGCCGCCGGGCTGGACGGGGTCGTCGGCGAGACGGCGGGTCGCGACGTGCTCGACGAGGCGGGGGCGCTCGACCTGTCTCGCCTGTCCCAGGCGAGCGTCGTCGAGCGCCGCGAGTTCCGCTGCCGCGACCGGCACTGCCTGAACCTCTGCCGCGTCGAGTCGGCGACCGTGGCCGTGGGCGACACGCGGACGAAGATCGTCAGCGGCGGGAGCTGTCCGAAGTACGACGCCGCCGGTGGGGGAGGACGCAAGCTGCCCAAGGACGCGCCGAACGCCTTCCGCGGGCGCGAGGAGCTCGTCGCGGAGCTCGTCGACGAGGCGCTCGGCGCGGCTCTGGAGGCCGACGCCGGGCCGCTCCGCGGCCTGCGCGTCGGCCTCCCCTACGCGCACTACCTCGTCGACACGCTGCCCTTCTTCGCTGCCTTCTTCGCCGGTCTTGGGGCGCGGGTCGAGGTGCTGCGCGCCGGCGTCGAGACCCTGGCCGCCGGTGACCGGCGGTGCGCCGCGGCGAGCGCCTGCGCCCCGGTCAAGCTGCTGCACGGGCTGACCGGGGACGGGCTCGACTGCCTGTTCGCCCCGGTCTTCGTCCACCTGCCGTATCCCACGGCGGGACCGGGACGCTACACCTGCCCGATGGCGCAGGGCGCGCCGGAGATGGTGGCCGGCGCCCTCGCCGCCGAGGGTTCGCCGACGCGCGTCCTGCGGCCGGCGTTCTTCCGCGAGGACGGGGACTTCACGTCGAGCGGCTTTCGCCGCGAGCTGCACGCGGTGGCGCGCGAGCTGGGCGCCTCCGGCGCCTTCCATCGCGCCTACCGCGCGGCCCTCGCGGCCCAGGGCCGCTTCGCCGACGGCCTCCTGGCCATCGGCCGCCGTACGCTCGATTTCGCCCGCCGCGAGGACGTCCCGGTCGTGCTCGTCGTGGGCGAGACGCACGTCCTCGCCGAGCCGCTCTTCGGCTGCGGCGTCTCCGAGCTGGCCCCGCAGAACGGCGCCCTGGCGCTGCCGGTCGACTGCTACCCGGTCGGCGACGAGGTGCCGCCCCTCTCACGGATCCACTGGGCGAGCGCCGGGCGCACACTGCGCGCGGCCGTCAGCGCTGCCCAAGAGGGGGACGTCTTCCCGGTGCTCGTCGGCGCCTACGGCTGCGGGCCCAACTCCATGGTCGAGCACCACTTCGACGACCTGCTCGGTGAGTATCCGCACACCGTGCTCGAGAGCGACGGCCACGGCGGCAAGGCGGGCTACGTGACGCGCGTGCAAGCGTACCTGCACGCCGTGCGTGACTTCCGCACGCAGGCGGGCGAGGGGGGCGGCGGCGCGCCGCGGCGCGCCGCCGCCCCCCTCGCCCGCTACGACCAGCCCCTCCCCGGCGACCTCCGGGACGGCTACACGAAGTACCTCTTCGGGCACGTGGGCGGCATGCTCGGCCGCCACATCGCGGCGGCCATGCGCGGGCGCGGCCTCGACGCCGAGTACGTCGGGCCGCCGGACGAGGCGGCCCTCCGTGCCGCCCAGGAGGTCTGCTCGGGCAAGGAATGCCTGCCCTACCAGCTCATCTGGGGCGCGCTCGCCGCCGGCATCGACGAGCATGTCGCCGGTGGCGGCGACGGTGGCGGCGACGGTGGCGGGAAGGGCGCCGGTGGCGGCGACGGCCGCATCCTCTTCCTCAGCGCCGGGAGCGGCTTCCAGGCCTGTCGCGCGAACCTCTTCCCCCTGCTCGAACAGCGCACCCTCGACCGGTCGGGTTACGGCGACCGCGTCGACGTCGGCGACTTCAGCCTCGTGACCGGGAACGTGGCCATGATGCCGCCCGTATGGACGGCGCTCGTCGCCGTCGACCTGCTCAACATGCTGCGCTTCCACCAGCTGGCCGGTGAGCGCACCCGGGGCGACGCCGACGCGCTCTTCGCGCGCTTCTCCGACGACCTCGAACGTCTCATGCTGCGCCCGCGGCCGGACTGGGGCACGGGGCCGGTGGTGCGGGACGCGTTCCGCACCGTCGCCGAGGTCCAGGCTCTTCTGGGCGAAGCCGCGGCGGCCTTCCGCGACCTGCCCATGGACCGCGGGCGCGAGGCCGACCTGCGCGACGTCTACCTCTGCGGCGACCTGTACCTACGCGTCGACGAGTGGGGCAACGACGACCTGCAGCGCCGGCTCGCTGACCTCGGCCTGCGCGTCCTCTTCGAGCCGTTCGGCGAGTTCTTCGAGCTCCTCGCCCTGCGTAGCATGCAGGACGCGGGACCGCTGACGGGCACGGCGCTGAAGCGCTGGGCGACGCTCAAGGTGATGAAGGTCATCATCGACAGGCTCATGGCGGCGGTACGGCCGCTCCACCCGTGGGTGCAGTGGCACGACATCCGCGCCCTGGACGCCGAGGGACGCAAGCTGCTCGGCGCCTACCCGTTCGGGGAGTCGATCCCGACCGTGGGCAGCGCCATGCTGACCTGGAAGCAGGGGATCGTCGACGGCGTCGTCACGGTCGCGCCCCGCGGCTGCGGCCCGGCCCTCCTCGCGGAGGCCGAGCTCCGCCGCGTCGCCGACTTCCCCCTCCTCGTCGTCTACAACGACGGCGACCCGCTGGACGAGGCGCGCCTGGCCGGCTTCGCCTGGCGGCTGCGGAGCCGCCCTGCGCGCCGTCTCGCCGTCTCCGGGTAGCGGCGCGTCACCCGCTCGCGGGCGCGCGCCGCCTCACGGCGCCGGCGTAGCTCCGGGCCCCGTCGAGACGACGAGCGCGACGTTCACCCCCGGGCTGACCGTGGCGCCGCCCGCCGGGGTCTGTGAGACGACCCTCCCAGAGTCGACCGTGTCGCTCGACATGGTCGTCGTCGTCGCGCTCAGCCCCGCCGCCTCGAGCGCCGCCAGGGCGTCCACCTGCAGCATGCCGACGACGCTGGGCACGACCGTCCCGCCCGGGACGGGTGACGCCGTGGAGCCCGTCGGCGATCCGGGGCCGGTCGAGACCGTGATCGTGACGGCGGTGCCGTAGGGCACGGTGGTCCCGGCCGCCGGCGACTGCTCGACCACGCTGCCGGCGGGGACCTCGTCGGAGTAGTCCTGCAGGACGGAGTCGAGGACGAGCCCGGCCGCAGTGATCGCCGCCTCGGCGTCGGCGCGGCTGAGGCCCTTCAGGTCGGGCACGACGACGACGCCGGCGCCGGCGATCACGAGCGCGACCGCGCTTCCCTCGTCCACCTTCTCTCCGGCCGTCGGGTCCTGAGAGAGGACCGTCCCCTGCGGCGCCGTCGTGGCGCTCGCATCGGGGGTCACGGACCCGACTTCAAGGCCCGCGTCCGCCAGCGTCTGGCGGGCTTGGTCGAGCGTCATCCCGGTGACGGACGGGACGGAGACGCTCCCGCCGGCGAACAGTCCCGGCACCCAGATCGCGGCCAGGACCGCAGCGACGATGACGAGGCCGATGACCCAGGGCCAGATCGGCGTCCTCGGCCGCTCGGTCGGGGCCGGGGCGGGCGCCGGCGGCGCGTCGCGCAGGACGGTGGCCGAGCGCGCCAGGGCGCGGCGGAGCTCCTCGGCCGAGGCCGGGCGCTGCTCGGGCTGCTTGCCCATCGCCTTGAGGATGGTGCGCTCGAGCGGCGCCGGCAGGTCGGGGCGGAACCTGCGCGGCGGGTCCGGCGCCGCGCCGACGTGCTTTTGCGCGACGACGAGGGCGTTGGGCCCGTCGAACGGCACGCAGCCGACGGCGATCGTGTAGAGGCTCGCGCCCAGCGCATAGACGTCCGAGAGGGGCGTGACGGGACGGGCGAGGACCTCCTCCGGGCTGACGAAGTAGGCGGCTTCGGGCGGGTCGGCGTCGCTGAGGTCGACCGGACCGGCGGCCGCGGCGAGTCCGGCGTCGGTGAGCTTGAGGGTGCCGTCGGCGGTGCGCACCATCGTCAGGGGCGTGACGCCGCCATGGACGATGCCGCGGGCATGGAGGGCGGCCAGGGCGGCCGCCGCCTGCGCGCCGAGCTCGGCGACGACGGCGGCGGCCGGCGGGCCGCCCAATGCCGTCAGCGAGGCGAGGTCGTTCCCCTCGATCGCTCCGGTGACGACGTACGACAGGTCGCCCTCGACACCCCAGTCGAGGACCTTGGCGATGTTGGGGTGGTCGATGGCGGCGATCTCGCGCATCTGGGCGAGGAAGCGCTCACGGTCGACGGGCGCGATGAGCTTCACGACGACGGCATGGCCCTCGCCGTCGACCGCTTGATAGGCCTCGAGGGCCCGCCCCGCGGGAGCAGGCCCCGTCACCCGGTATGGACCCACGAACTGTCTGTCGGCCATGCGACCTCGCTCTCGACGTCCGCTCTTGAGCGCTGCGGCCTCGCAGCCGCCGGCCCTCGTCGCGGCGGCCTAAGCTTACCTGAGTCGGGGGCACGCCCTGGTCGGACGACCCTCGCCGCCGATTCCTTCGCGACTCGGCCGGCGAGGTGTCCGGACGTGGTGCGGTGCGCTGCGGCCGGCGCCCATCGTTCCGTTCACGGCCGCCGCGTGAAGCGCAGGATGAGGACGGCGGCGACGATGAAGCCCACCGAGATCGACGTCGGCAGCCACACCGGGCCCCACCACTCGTTCGGGATGAGGAAGAGCAGGTCGCGTGTCCCGAGCGAGCTCGGCCAGCCGAGCAGTACCCGGAGCCAGACGTAGTAGAAGATGTCCCACACGCCGAAGGCGAAGATCCAGTAGGCGAACGCCTGCCAGAGTGTGCGCCCCGCGAGCAGGCCGACGGTGAGCAGCATGACCATCGTCGCCGCCTCGCGCCCCTGTTCCTCGAGCAGGTACTTCTGGGGGAAGTGGAAGGTCCGCTCCGTGAAGACGGTCGCGTACTCGAGGGCGAACAGCTTGCGCAGGTAGTAGACGATCATCGCTTCGACGACGGCGAAGGCGATGGCCCAGGCCGCGACGATGGCGAGACGCGGCCACGGTGAACGGGTCGTGAGTACCTGGGGCGTCATGGGTCCTCCTTTTCGCCCGGTGTGACGTGAGTGGGATCTTCGCGCGACGACAGGGGCGCTCGATCATCGCGTGTCGTCCGACATATGGCGTCCTCTTCCTCAGCCTGGCCCTCGTTGCCGAGCTCGAGGTCGGCGAGGACCGGCCAGTGGTCAGAAGGGAGGCGGCCGTGGACGGACTCTTGGACGATGGCCGCCTCATGGACGCGCCACTCCTTCGTCACGAGGACGAAGTCGATGCGCGTCCAGTCGGTGCGGCCGTCCCACCGGTGGTGCGTGCCGGCGCCGGGGCCGCCGGCGCCGAGCGTGGCCAGCGGGTCGCGCAGGCCGGCGGCCAGCAGGCGCCGCACCGAGGCGTCCTCGCAGGTCGTGTTGAGGTCGCCGAGGACGATCCACGGGAGGCCGTCGTCGATCCATGTGAGCAGGGCCTCGGCGCTGCGCCGGCGCGCGTCGGCCGAGGCCCCGTCCCAGTGGACGTCGGCGACGGCGAAGCGGGTCGGCGCGGGTGGGGCGGGCGGCACGGCATGCTCCCGGAACCACGCCAGGGTCGCGACCCTCGGCGGCCGGGTGCCCCAGCTCACCGAGCCCACGATGTCGGGCGTGTCCGAGAACCAGCGCGTCGCCCAGCGCTCCACGACGAGCCGACGCGTGTCGTAGAGGATCGCGCAGCGCTCGCCCCGCTCGCGTCCGTCGTCGCGTCCGGCGCCGCAGGCGGCGAAGCCGGGCAGGCGGCGCAGCAGGTAGCGCTCCTGGAAGCGATGCGCCTCCTGCAGGCCGACGATGTCGGGAAGTAGGCGGGCGACGGCCTCCGCTGTGGCCCGGCGGCGCAGCGGCCACGAGTCGAGGCCGTCCCACGCCTTCCCGTTGCGGATGTTGAACGACGCGGCGCGCAGTCTCATCACGCGCAGTGTCTCATGTACCGGGAGGGCCTGGGCATCAGCCGATGCAGCGCCGGGGCGACCGCTGTCAGCGACCCTCCGCCGCCGACTCAGGCGCGTCCGGAGCGGCGCAGCGACAGGGGATCGCCTCAACGAACGTGGCCCATCCAGCCGCGACTTCGCTGCGCGCCCCGGGGACCTCGATGGACCTGCGGACCGTGGACGGGGTGACGCGAGGGACGGTTCAGGCTGCGGCGGGGCCGTCCGCCGGCGCTGTGCCGCCCGGGCTCCCGCCATCCTGCGTCACGTCGCCGTCGGTGGTGTGCGTCCCGCCTCCGTCACCAGCATGTACTCCGTCGCCCTCGGCGTTGTGCGTCTGGTCGCCGGCGTGCGCGCCGCCGTCGGATCCACCGTCGGTCGCGGCGGCGCTCCCACTGCCGGTCGTGGCCGCACTCCCCCGGCCGGACCCGGCGGCCGACCCTTCGCCCGAGCGGACCGGCTCGGTATCGCCGCGTCCACCGTCGCTTCCGTCGCTCGGGCCGTGCGTCCCGTCACCCGCCGGCGTAGCGCCGCCGTGGTACATACCCTCGCTGCCCTCGCCGGCCTGGCCGTCGTCCGACATCCCGGCGGCGAGTCCGGCGTGGGTCTTGGCGTGGGAGTGCTCTCCGCCTCGATACGAGACTGCGACGGCGCCGGGCACACTCTTCAAGGTCGCGGGCCGCGAGTCCGAGTCGGCGCCGTGGGTCTCGTAGGCGACGATACCGCCGCCGGTGGCGACGGTCGCGGCGATCGTCACCACGGCGATCCTGGTCGTCAGCGCCCCGGCGAGCTTGCCGAGACCCGCGGCGACCGGCGGCGCCGCCGTCGCCGCGACGGGCGCGAGCGGCCCGAGGGCCGGGGGTGAGGCCAACGTCGGTGCGGCGACGGGGGCCGGGAACGCTGGGATCGTCGCAAGACCCGGGGGAAGAGCCAGGGGAGGCAGCCAGACGGCGAGCCCCGCGGGGACCGCCGCGCCGAGCGTCGGCGCCACCTCGCGGTAGTGCTTCCTGAAGGCGCTGCGGGCGCGGAAGAGCAGGACGCCGACCGTGCCCCGGGCGACGCCCATGATCTCGGCGATCTCGCCGTTCCCGAGGCCGTGCAGGTCTTTGAGGACGAGAGCGGTGCGGTAACGGGGGCTGAGGCGGTCGAGGGTCTCCTCGACGGCGGCGGCTATCGCCGCCTGAGCGTATGCGTCGCCACCGGCGGCTTCGTGGGTCGTCCGGACGTCGACCGGTGCCGGCCTGCGGCGCCGCAGATGGTCGAAGCAGGCGTTCACCGTCGTCCTGTACACCCAGGCCTCGGGACGGACCTCCTCGGCCGTCCCGGGCAGGTGATGAAAGGCGCGCAGGAACACCTCCTGCGTGATGTCCTCGGCCTCACCACGGTCGCCGACGATGCGCGCCGCGAGGTTGTACACGCCGCCGCGAAGCTCGACGTAGAGCTCCTCGAAGGCGTGCGGGTCGCCGCGGCGCAGACCGTCGGCCGTTCGACCGTCGATGCGCGGGGGCCGGTCGGGACTGGTCATGCGGTACCCCTTCGAGCGGGAGGTGAGGGCACGGTGACAGTGTAGGCGCTGCGGTCCGTGGTGTCAGCTCGGGCCGGTAAGGCAGGGAGCGGCGGGCGGCGGGCCGTCGGCCCGCCGCCCGCCGCCCGACCTCCCGATGGGCGTCCGCCGAGATGGCCTGCGCGCGAGGTGCTGCGCTGTCGGTCATCCCGGTCAGAGTCGTGTGTTCCGGTCACGGTCCGCCGTGCGAATCGAATCAGTTCCCGCTGTCCGCGCGGCCATCCCCGTTGTGACCGGGACCGGCGCCGTGGCCGCCGGCGTCCTGACCTTCATGCCCGGCGTCGCCGTCGTCCCAGGCGTTCCCGTCATGCGAGCGCGTCTCAACCTGCGTTTGCGTCTGCGTGCAGTCCTGCTCCCGGTCCTGGGTGCGGTCGCGGGTCTGCGCCTGGGTCTGCGGGCACTGGTCGTCGCCGCACGAGCCGTCGCGGAGTTGGTCGCGGTCGCGGTCGCGCGTCTGCGCAGGCGTCCTGTCGGCGACGGGATCGTCGGCCGCGGCCTGATCGCCTGCCACGGTCGTGGTCACGTCTTGGCAGCTCCCGTCGCGCTTCTGCTGCTGGAGCTTCACCCTGTCGGGGCTCTGGTCGCGCTGCCTGACTTGGTCGGCGCCGTAGGCGACCGCCGTCGTGGCGAGCATGACGGCGAGCGCGATGGCGAGCGTCTTGACGATCCTCATGTGGGGCCTCCTTCGTCTCTCTGCGAGGGCGTTCTCACCCGTAGAGACGCAGGAGGGCGGCGGATGTTACACGTGAGCGCCGTCGGGCTTCACCGTGCGCGCCTACCGTGTGTCCTGATGCGTCAGTCGTCCACCCCGCACCAGCGCAGGGCGAGGAGCGCCGTGGCGGCGGCGTGGTCGACGAGAGCGTCGGCCGTCGTCCACTCGTCGATGATGTGGGCTGTGCTTCCTAGTCCCGGTCCGAAGCACACGGTGGGCGTTCCTCCGCGGCGCGTGAAGGTGGCGCCGTCGTGCCATGAGTCGAAGCCGGCCACGCGCCCGTTGCGTCCGACGGCGCCGCCGGCGTCGAGGGCCGCGCTGACGACGGGATGGTCGGAGGGGACCTCGGCAGGCACGACGTCGCCGTCCCAGAACCACTCCAGGGGGTGCTCGTCGAACCACGGATCGACGGCGACGGCGCGTTCGATCCAGTCCTTGATCTCGGCTTCGACCTTCCTGCCTGTGCCTTCGGTGTCGAGATGCGTCGGCAGATACATCGCCTCACAGGTCAGGGTACAGCGCGCCGGATAGGTGATCTCCCACTCCCCGCCGTGGACGACGGTCGCTACGATCGTCCCTGGGCTGAGGTAGGGGTGCCGCTGGTCGGGCCGGTCGCGCCACTCGTCGTTGAGGCGCGCGACGGCCTCGAGGACGAGGCGGAGCTTGTCGATCGCGTTGACGGCGCCGCCGGCGCGCCAGTGGGGCTGGGGCATCTCAGCGTGGCCCGGCCGGCCGGGGATGGTGATGATGGGCGTGAGCGATCCGCGACAAGCGACCCAGACATCGAAGTCGGTGGGTTCGGCGCAGATGCCGGCGTCGGCCCTGACGCCGCGGGCGACGGCGGCGAAGCCGCCGGCGCCCGACGACTCCTCGTCGGTGACGCTGCAGAAGACGAGGTCGCCGGCGAGGCGGACGTCGCAGCGCCGCAGGGTCTCGAGGGCGACGACCATGCTCGCGAGGCCGCCTTTCATGTCGGCCGTGCCGCGGCCGTAGAGGCGGCCGTCACGCTCGGTCAGGCGGAAGGGGTCGCTCGTCCAGAGCTCCTTGGGCTCGGCGGACACGGCGTCGATGTGCCCGTTGAGGAGGAGACTGCGCCCGCCCCCCGCGCCGCGCAGGTGCGCGGCGAGCTGCGGGCGCCCGCCGAACGTCAGCTCGTCGGGGACGTGGCGGTCGCCCGTCCCGGTCGACGGCGGTTCCCAAAGGTCGACCGCGGCGCCCAGCGCTTGGAGCCGGCGCGCGAGGAGCTGCTGGAGCTTCTCCTCCTCGCGCGCCGGCTCGTCGACGCTGCGCGCCGTGGTGTCGCAGGCGACGAGTTCGCCCAGGAGGCCGACGACGTCGTCGCGCGCCGTGCGCGCTGTCTCTACGATGCGCTCCTCGAGCGCCGAACGCAGCTCCGTCATGTTCCCTCCCGTCCGCCCGCGGTCGCGGGTCATGGCTGTCCTTGCCGACAAGGCTACCGGCTGACGAGGCGACGCGGTAGGGTGGCGACCGGCGAGGGCGGCGCGGGCCATGCGAGGGCGGCGCGGGCCATGATCGAGGAAGCCGTCGCTGACGGGTCCCCCGTGGGGGCAGGAGGGCCGGTCTCGACACCGGGCGGGATGAAGGAGGGGACGACATGCTGGAGACGCTTGCCGGGCTGGTGAGGACGAGGAAGGTGTCGGCGCGCGAGCTCGTTCAGCGGTCGCTGGACCAGATCGCGCGCCAGGACGACGTTCTGAACGCCGTCGTCCGTCTGCGCGCCGATGAGGCGCTCGCCGAGGCGGACGCGGTCGATGCGGCCGCGGCGCGCGGCGAGCGCCTGGGGCCGCTCGCCGGCCTGCCTCTGCTGGCCAAGGAGGCCCACGATGTCGCGGGACTGCCCAGCACCGAGGGCTCGCTGACGCTCGCCGACGCGCCGCCGGCGCCGCGCGACTGTCTGCACATCGCGCGTCTGCGGCACGCCGGGGCGATCGTCGTCGGTAAGACCAACATCCCCGAGTTCTGCTTCGAGGGCTTCACCGCGAACCTCGTCTATGGCGTGACGCGGAACCCGTGGGCGCCGGAGTGGTCGCCCGGCGGCTCCAGCGGCGGCTCCGCCGCCGCCCTGGCCGCCGGCTACGCGCCGATCGCCACGGCGAGCGACGGTGGCGGGTCGATCCGCATCCCGGCCGCGTTCTGCGGCCTCGCCGGGTTGAAGCCGACGCACGGCCTCGTCGCCCGCGACGGGGCGCCGTCGTGGATGGATTTCACCACCGACGGTCCGCTGGCGACGACGGTCGCCGACCTGCGCCTGTTGCTCACGGTGACGGCCGGGCCCGCGCCGGGTGACCCGGCGACGCTGCCGGCCGGCTCCGTCGACCTTGCGCCGACGGGGCGCCTGCCCCGACGCGTGTTCGCGGCACCCCGGTTCGCCGACTGGGGACCCCTGCCGCCGGTCGTCGCCGACCTCTTCGCCGACGCCCTCGAGGCGCTCGAGACGGACGTGGGCCTCGCCGTGGAGCCGCTGGAGCCGCGGGCGGTCCTGCAGGGCGGCAACGTCGACGAGGATTGGACGCTCATGGCGGCGGCCGAGCAGGCGTACGAGAAGGGACGCGCCTGGATCGAGGCCAACCAGGAGCGGCTGCACCCCGCTTTCCGCGGCGCGATGCGCTTCGGCCTCAAGGTGTCCTTCGAGGAGTATCTGGCCGCGCGGCGTCGGCGCTTCGAGTATGCCCGGGACCTGGACGAGCTGCTCGGCTCCGACGCCGTCATCGTCACGCCGACGATGGCCACCGAAGGGTACCCGGCCGACGGCCTGCTCTCGGGTGAGGACCACCCCGGGACGCCGTCCTCCGTCTACAACACCCAGGCGCAGAACGTCACCGGGCACCCGGCGCTCAGTGTGCCCGCCGGTGTCTGCCCCAACGGCGTGCCGTTCGGTCTGCAGATCACCGGGCCACGCTTCGGTGACGGGCTCGTGCTCGCCGTGGGTGAAGCGTGGGAGACGGTCAAGCCCTGGCCCCGTGTCGCCCCCGGCTACGAGGAGTTCTGGCCGGTCTGAGCCGGTCGCCGGCCGACGACGGTGCCGGCGACGCACTCGCCGGTGCGCTCGCTGGAGGTCAGCGGCCGTCGCGGGCCGCGGCCCAGGGCCCACCAGCGTCGGGGGTGGCTCGCTTCAGACGACCGTCAACGTGCCCGGGAAGCGCGCCGGGATCTCGATGCCGACGTCGGTGGCGATCATCGTGTCGATGACTCCCGCGCCGCCGCCGTCGGGCAGGTCCCAGAGCTGGACCTCCCAGTTGGCGACGAAGCCAGGCGTGAAGACGCCGGGCTCGAAGCCCTCTTCGTCGTTCAGGTAGACATGGCCGACCCAGTCGGGCGGTACGGCGACGCCGAGGACGTAGCCGCCGACCCACCAGACGTAGGGGCGCAGGCCGGCGGCGTCGACGGCCTCGTCCATGAGTCGTTGAAGCTTCATCGTGGGGTCGCCGGGGCGGATCTGCGCGCAGGTCTCGTCACGGGCGGCGACGAGCTTGGCGAGGGCGTCCGCCCAGAAGTCGTCGCCGCCGATCGAGAAGGCGCGCGCCGTGTTGCCGTGGTACTGGTGACGCACCGCCGACATGTCGATCATGAGCAACTCGCCTTCCCGGATCTCGCGGTCGCCGGCCGGGGCGTGGAAGGCGGCGGTCTTCGGCCCCGTCCGCACCATGGTGCGGATGCCGGGCTCGTCGCCGCCGCGCCGCTTGCACTCGTAGGCGAGCAGGGCGTCGATCTCGTGCTCCGTCATGCCGGGGGTAAGGGCGTCGGCCAGGGCCTCGTAGGCGGCGTCGGCGATGGCGAGCGCCTCGCGCGTGTACTCGAGCTCCTTGGGCGACTTGACGAGGCGCACGTGGTCGACGACCCAGGAGCCGTCGACGACCTCGGCGGCGCCGGCGGTCGTGAGGCGCCGGGCGAGCTCGGCGAACGCCGGCCCGCCCGGCGCCCAGCTCCAGTACTCGAGCCCGACTCTGCCCTTGAGCAAGCCCCGCGCCTTGAGCGTGTCGGCGACGGTCTGCGGCCCTTCGGGATAGTAGAACCCGTGCTCCCCGTACCTGACCGCGTCGGTGATCGTCGGCGGCCAGCCGGGAGCGTGGTCGTAGGTGTCGAAATAGACGGGAGGAACGTCGGCCGCCGGGACGGCGAGGCCGGTGACGTTGCGCGGGTCGAACCAGACCGCCCGGTGTCCGAGGAGGTAGTTCAGGTTGGCGGGCGAGGACACGTACAGGAGGTCGATACCGCGCCGTGTCATCTCGGCGCGGACATCGGCGATCCTCGCCGCGTACTCGCTCGCCGTGAACGGAAGGTCCCACACACCGTCGGACTCGCTCGCCATGACGTCCCCCTCGCGTCGCGGATCGGCCGCCGCGCTCGCGCGGCGGCCCGCACGCCGCAGAGCGTACCAGAGGCGGCGGGACGCTGCGCGAGCGCGCGGCGTAAGGGACCTCGCGGCGCGGTGCGCGGCAGCTCGAGACGTTGGAACGGCGACGTGCCCAGGCGTCCCGTGGGCGCGCGGCTCGCCGACTGTGGCCAAAGCCGGGACCGTCTCGTAGACTCGACGAGGGCGCCTGCATGCTGTTTCCCACGGTCACATTCGCCGTCTTCTTCCTCGTCGTCTTCGTCGCGAACTGGCTGACGATGCCGAGGCCGCGCGTGTGGCGCTGGACGGTCCTCGCGGCGAGCGCCGTGTTCTACGGCTGGTGGGACTGGCGCTTCGTCCTCCTGCTCGCCGGCGTTACCCTGGTGAACCAGTTCTTCGCCCTGCGCATCGCGGCTGCCGGTGGCCTCGGCGCCGGCCGCCAAGAGGGCGAGCAGGCGGGGGACGGCGAGCAGGCGGGGGACGGCGAGCGGGCGCGGGACGGCACGGCCTGGCTGGCGCTGGCCGTCGCGGCGGACCTCGCCGTGCTCGGCGTCTTCAAGTACTACGACTTCTTCGTCGCCTCGCTCGCCGCGCTGCTCGGCATGTTCGGGTTGGGGACGTCGCTGCCGTTGCTCGACCTCGTCGTGCCGGTCGGCCTCTCGTTCCTCGTCTTCCGCGTCCTGACGTACGTGGTCGACATCTACCGCGGCCGGATCGCTCCGGCGGCGGCCCTCGACTTCGCCGTGTACGTGGCCTTCTTCCCGTACCTGATGGCGGGGCCGATCGCGCGGGCCGCCGAGTTCCTGCCGCAACTGCGCGCGCCGCGCGACCCGCGCAGCGTGGACGCGGCGCGCGCCTTCCGGCGCATCCTCGGCGGCCTCGTCAAGAAGGTCCTCGTCGCCGACTACCTCGCCACCCATCTCGTCAACGGCCTCTTCGACGCGCCCGGCCAATACTCGAGCTGGGAGACCCTCGTCGGCATCTACGCCTACGCGGCGCAGATCTACTGTGACTTCAGCGGCTACACCGACATCGCCATCGGGGTCGCGCTCCTGCTGGGCTTCGTCGTGCCCGAGAACTTCGACGTCCCGTATGCGGCGCGCTCGGTGCGCGAGTTCTGGCGCCGCTGGCACATGACCCTGTCCGGGTGGCTGCGCGACTACCTGTACATACCTCTCGGCGGCAGTCGGCGCGGGTCCCGCGCGACGGCCCGCAACCTGATGCTGACGATGCTGCTCGGCGGCCTCTGGCACGGCGCCGGCTGGACGTACGTCGTGTGGGGCGGTCTGCACGGCGGGGCCATGGTGATGGAGCACGGACGCGCCGACCGCCGCCGGCGCCTCGGCGTGCCCGAGTCCAGTGAGACGCCGGGGGCCCGCCTGTGGCACGGGTTGCTCACCTTCCACTTCGTGGCTCTCGCCTGGGTGGTCTTCCGCGCCGACTCGCTGTCCGTGGCCGGCGCGGTGCTGGCCAGACTGGTGACCGGCTTGGGGAGTCTGGGTGACGCCGTGACTCCGACGGTGGCCGCCGTCACCGCGCTCGGCCTCGGCCTCCAGTTCCTGCCCCGGCGCCTGTGGTCCGGTGTCGAGTCCGCCCTCGAGCGTGGCGGGTGGGTCCTTCAGGGGCTCTGCCTGGCCGTGGCGCTCTTCCTCATCGACTACCTGGGCCCCCAGGGCGTCGCCGAGTTCATCTACTTCGGGTTCTGACGCGCTGGGGTGTGAGATGACGTTCGAGGACTGGTGGAGCGACACCGTGGGGGACGGTCCGGAAGCCTCGGGGTGGGGCGCGGGGGGCGGCCCGGAAGCCTCGGGGTGGGGCGCGGTGGACGGAACGGGAGCGTCGGCGCGGGCGACGGGGGACGGGAGGCAGGTGAGGGGGGCGAGGGCGGCGCCGGGCGGGCGCGGGCGGCGTCGCCGCCGCGCCAGCGCCGGCGCCGCCCTCGCCGCCATGCTGCTCGGCCTCTGCCTCGCCGGGCTGCTCGACGCCGCCGCCCTGCGTCGCGACGTCGAGGCGATGCCCGTCGGAGCGCGGCGCACGGCGCTCCTTTGGCTCGTCCGCCCCGTGGCGGCGCTGAGCGCCGCCACGGGGCTCGACGAGCCCGGGCGCGCCCTCGACCGCGCCCTCGGGCGCGACGAGGGCGTCCACCACGAGCGCGGTGAGCTGGCCGCCGTCGACGCGCGCCCGGTCTGGCCGCGCGTCATCACGGCGGCCCATCCCCTGCGCCTCTACATCGGCGGCGATTCGATGGCGGGGCAGTTCGGGCGGCCCTTCGCGGCCCTCGCCGAAGAGACCGGCCTCATCGAGGCCCGCCTTGACTACCACGTGAACAGCGGGCTCAGCAGGCCGGACTACTTCGACTGGCCGCAACGCCTCATCGACATGGTCGTGGGGACGAAAGCCGAGGCCGTCGTGTTCCTCGTTGGCGGCAACGATGCCCAGGACGTCGAATGGGAGGGCAGGGTCCTTGACGTGGACTCGCGCGCCTGGCTGGACCTGTACCGGGTCCGGGTCGCCGAGGCTATGGAGATCGCCTCCGCCGGCGGCCGCAGGGTCTACTGGATCGGGCAGCCGATCATGAAGGACGAGGTGTACGCCGCTCGCATGGCGCGGCTGAACGAGGTGTACGAGGAGACGGCGGCAGAGCACGAAGGAGTGACGTACATCGACGCCTGGACCCTGTTCGCCGACGAGGACGGCGGGTACGCGGCGTACCTGCGCGACGCGGGCGGCGAGCTCGTCCGCATGCGCCAGGCGGACGGCACCCACCTGACCCGCGCCGGGGCGGACCGGCTCGCCGCTCGCGTCCTCGACGTGGTGTGCCGGGACTGGGGGATCGAGGAGGCACGGGAGTGAACGCCGGGCCGCCCTACGAGATCCCAGAGAGCGACGACGAACTGCTTGCCGCCTGCGACGTGGACACGTTCCGCGCTGGCGGGCCCGGGGGCCAACATCAGAACGTCACCGAGAGCGGCGTCCGTCTGCGGCACCGCGCCAGCGGCGTCGTCGTCACGAGCCGGGCGCGGCGCAGCCAGTACCAGAACAGACAGGAGTGCCTGCGCCGCTTGCGGCGACGCCTCGAGAAGCTGAACGCGCCGCCGGCGCCGCCGCGCGTACCGACTAAGCCGTCGCGCGCGGCGGTCGAGCGGCGCCTCGACGACAAGGCGCACCGTGCCGCGGCCAAACGTCTGCGGCGTCCGCCGGCCTGAACTGCGTCCGCCGGCCTGACCTGCGTCCGCCGCGATTGCACACCGGAAACGCCGTCGGTACAGTGCACCGGACCCCGACGACCTCCGCCTGTCACGCGCGGCCGCCGATCACCGGAACGCGGCGTCGGAGGGCGACGCGGCGGCAGCAAGGCGAAGACGACACTGGGAGCAGCGATGACTGAGTCGATCCCGAAGTGGCAGCGGCGTGGCCGCAGCCGTGACCTCACCGGGATCGGATGGCTCGAGGCCGACGTCCTCCGTATCGTATGGGACCACGGCGAAGTGACGGTGAGGGACGTCTACGAAGAGCTCCGCGAGCGGCGTCGCATCGCCTACACGACTGTGATGAGCGCCCTCCGCAACCTGGCGGCCAAGGATCTGCTCGAACAGGACAGGAACCGCCCAGCCTACGCGTATCGGCCGCGCGCGACCGACGTCGAGGTGGCGGGCAGCATCCTCGATGCCGTGGTCGACAAGGTCATGGGCGGCCGCATCGAGCCTCTCATCGCGTACTTGCAGGCGAGGTCCGACGGCGAGACGTCGGGCGGCAGTCCAGAGACGTCGGGCGGCAGCCCAGAGACGTCGGGGGCGGGCTCGGGGACGTCGGGGACCTGAGGCTTCGATGGCCTCCGTCCAACGCATCATCGCCCGGCTCGCCGACGAGCTCGTCGCCGCGGACCCCGTCCTGGCGACGAGCCTGGGACGGACCGACGGCCTCGATTCGCTGCCCTCGTTCTCGCGCGATGCGGTCGCGGCCCGGGTGGCGCTCGCCCGTCGCGGCATCGACGAGCTGGCGCCGGCGGCGGCGGCGGGACCGGCCGATCGGCCGCCCGCCGCCGCCACCGCCGAGGCGGCCGTCTTCCTCCCCGTGCTCTGGCGGCTGGTCCGCCGCTACGACTCGCTTCGTGTCCACCAGATGGCCCCGGGCTCGTACCTGGACGTCGCCTTCGAGGCGCTCATGCCGCTCCTCCTCCGTGACCTCGCCCCGGAGGACGAGCGCGTGCGCGCCCTCGAGTCGCGTCTGCGCGCCCTGCCGGGGATGCTCGAGGAGGCGCGCGCCAACCTTGAGCCGGGCCTGCCCCGTGTGTTCGTAGAGAACGCGGTCGAGCTCTGTGAGGGCCTGATCCGGCTGGCGGGCAAGGGCGTGCGGGACTTCGCCGCCGGCGTCCGGCGGCCGGGCTCCCTGGACGTCGCGTCCGCGGCCGCGGTCGGAGCTCTCGCTTCGTACCGCGAGTTCTTGCGCGACAAGATGCTGCCCGTGACCATCGACCGCTGCGCGTCCGGTCGTGCCGTGATCACCGACATCCTGCGCCGTGAGCACATGCTCGACGAGACGCCGGAGCAGATCGCCGCCCTCGGGCGCAGCATCATCGCCGAGACCCAGGCCGAGATGCGCGCGCTGGCGGCGGACATGGGCGCCGGCGATGCCGGCGCCGCGGTGGCCGCCGTGCGCGCTGCGCACCCCGCCTTCGATGATCTGGTGCCCGAGTATCGGCGCGCGGTGTCGGCCGCGCGCGACTTCGTCGTGACGCACGACCTGGTCACGCTGGTCGAGGGCGCCGAACTCGAGGTGACGGCCACGCCCGAGTACCTGCGGAACGTGCTTCCCTTCGCGGCGTACGACCCACCCGGCCCGTTCGCCGCGCGGCAGCTCGGCTACTACTATGTGACGCCGCCGCCGCCCGGGGACGCGGCCGGATTGGCGGCTCACCCCATGGCCTCGATGCCGACGACCGGGGTGCACGAGGCCTTCCCCGGGCATCATGTCCAGTTGACGAGGGCCAATCGCGCTCCGTCGCTCGCCCGTCGCCTTGCCGGGGCGTACGAGGGCGGCGACCTGCTCGCCGAAGGCTGGGCGTTCTACTGCGAGGAGATGATGGAGCGGCAAGGCTTTCTCGCTGCTCCCGAGGTGCGGCTCATGCGCCTGAACGACCAGGTGTGGAGGGCCTGCAGAGTCGTGATCGACGCCGAAGTCGCCGTCGGCCGCATGCCGTTCACCGAGGCCGTCGACCTGCTGGTGCGCGAGGCGCGCATGGACCCGCGGCTCGCCGATCTCGAGGTCCGCCGGTACGTCGAGAACCCGGGCACGCCGATGAGTTACCTGCTGGGCAAGCGCGAGGTGATCGCCCTGGCGCGGGAGTTCGCACGCACGAGGAGCGCGTCGCTCAAGGTCTTCCACGACGCGCTCCTCGACTGGGGGTCCGTCTCGCCGCGCCTCATCGCCTGGGGTCTCGGCCTAGGCCCGCGGCCGGCAGCGTTCGCCGCCTGAGCGTCGCCGCACGCCGCGCTCGCCGCCTGAGCGGCGGGATCCGTCTTCGCATCGTCGCCGCCCGGGCCTCAGCTTGGGCCGCGCGACGCCGTGGCGGCTTCGTGTCGGCAGACTCGGTCACGACCCTCCGATTTGGCCGCGTAGAGGGCTTTGTCGGTGAGCTCGAGCAGGTCTTCGAGCTTCGTGGCGTCGATCGGGCAGGCGGCGACGCCGATGCTGACCGTCACGTTCTCCGTTGGAGGCAGGCCGAGTCCTGTGTAGCGATAGCTCGAGAGCGTCGTCCGTACGCGCTCGGCCACCCGGCATGCGGCCATGGCGGACGTACTCGGCAGGAGCACGGCGAACTCCTCTCCTCCCAGTCGGGCGCAGACGTCGACGGTGCGCAGCGCTTTCCTGAAGACGCTCGCGACCGTCTGCAGCACCCTGTCCCCGGTCGCGTGCCCGTAGCGGTCGTTGAAGCGCTTGAAGTGGTCGATGTCGATCATCAACAGGCTCAGAGGTTGCTGGTAGCGCAGGCTGCGTTCGATCTCCTCGCGCGCACGGTTGACGAAGTAGCGACGGTTGTAGAGGCCGGTGAGATGGTCGGTCACGACCTGTCGGCGGATCGCGTCGTATCGGTGGGCGTTGGCGACGGCGCTCTGCACGTGGCCCTGGAGGGCGCTCAGCACGTCTTCGGACAGGTTGTCGAAGTGGCCGGCGGCGGTCGCCGCTCCGAGCAGCGTGAAGATGCCGACGCCGTCGACCTCGAACGGCAGCGAGAGCTGCGCCGAGAGCGTCGCCGGCAGGAGCGCGCAGTGACGGCCCGTCGAGCGCAGGATCTCGCGGCGGGCGGTAGCATCTTGCGTCAGGCAGGCGGTGCTCGTGACGCGGCAGTCTGCAGCGACGCCAGGCAGGTCGAGGCCGCGGGCGCCCTCGATCCGGCAGGAGTCGGTTGCCGGATCGAGACGGAGGAGGACGACGGCGTCGGCGTGCAGGAACGCCCTGGTGCGTGTCAACGTGCGGTCGACCGTCTCCCGGTAGGGCAGGGCGGCGTTGATCTCGGCGCCCATCTCGCCGACGTCGAGGAGCTGACGCCTGACGTTCTGCGCCCGCACAAGGTCGGCCGTCACGGCGCGCGAGACCCACTCCTTGTCCTCGGAGGCCGTGAAGACCGCGATCAACGTCCCGACGAGGTAGCTGAGCTCGCGCAGCTCGTCGCGGTAGCATGGGTCGGATTCTGCGTAGCCGCCGCCGAGTCGGTCCCGTGAGCGGCGGATGAGACGGCGGATCGGGCGGTAGACCCACACGTCGAAGCCGAGGGCGACGAGCGCGAAGGCGGCCGCCAGGGCGAGCGCGAGCTGCCACGGCGTGGCGCCGTCGAGCGCGGTCGTGAGGAGGACGAACAGGCCCGCCAAGACGATGCACACCATCGCCGTCGTCTTGAGCTCGAGGCTGACGCCTCGTCGTACCGGCGGGCACGCGGCCCGCTCGTCGTTCTTGTCGCCCGTTCTGCCCTCCCGAGGCCGCCACTACTTGCGGTATCGGCAGAACGGGACGGAGCATGAGGGCGCCGCCGGCGCGTGTCCCGGGGCGGGACACGCGCCGGCGGCGCCCTCATGCTCCGCGTCACTGGCGCGGCATGATGCGTCGGTCGCGCGAGTCACGCGGCGTCCGTCGTCGTTGGCCGCGGCGGCGGTCCCGCACGTAATGCGGGCAGCAGGCGCAGAACGCGTTGCAGGCGAGGCGCGTGTCGACGTCGGCGACGCAGATCAGCGGCCTTCCGGATATGGGGGTTCGCTTCGGTGCCACCCGTGCGTCAGGCTTTGAGGTACTCGTCGACCGTGGCGACGACGTGCGCGATGCGGAACGGCTTCGTGATGTAGCCGTCGATGCCCACGTCGGTGGCGCGTTCCATGTCCGAGGCCATGGCCTTGGCGGACAGGCCGACGATGGGGATGCCGCGGGTCGCGGGGTCGCCCTTGATCTCGCTGACCGCTTCGTACCCGCTGAGTTCGGGCATCATCATGTCGAGCAGGATGAGGTCGGGATGATGTTCCCGCGCCATCTCCACCGCCTCGCGGCCGTTGGTCGCCTTGTGGACCGTGTAGCCTTGGGCCTCGAGCGACATCGACACGATGCTCAGGATGTCCGGGTCGTCGTCGGCCACCAGGATCGCCTTGGCCACGGCAGCACCTCCCTCAGCTGATCTTGCCCGCCGCCAGTGGATCGACGGGTCTCTTCGATATCGGCATCGTGAAGATGAAGCTGGAGCCTTTGCCCAACTTGCTCTGCACACGGAGGGCGCCGCCGTGCAGCTCGACGAGCTCTCTGGTGATGGCGAGGCCAAGGCCCGTGCCTCCCTGGGTCCGCGTCGCCGAGGAATCGACCTGGGTGAAGCGCTGGAAGATGCGCTCCTGGTCCTCCTTCGAGATGCCGATCCCAGTGTCGGTCACCCACACTTCGACGAACTCGTCCTGAGGCCGGGCCTCGATGCTGACGCTGCCGTTCTCGTGCGTGTACTTGATGCCGTTCGTCAGCAGGTTGAGGAGGATCTGGTTGAGCTTGCCCGGGTCGGCCCAGAGAGGCGGGAGGTCGGTGGGCAGGAAGGTCGAGATGCGGATGCGCTTCTCCTGGGCGCGGGGCTTCACCAGGGGCAGGACAGCCAGCAGCGCCGCGCGCAGGTCCACGCTCTCGTGGTTCAGCTCGAGCCGTCCGGCCTCGATCTTCGTGAGGTCGAGGATGTCGTTGATGAGGCTCAACAGCGCCTCGCCGCTCTGCAGGATGCTCGCGGTGAAGTTCGTCTGCTTCTCGTTCAGCTCCCCGGTCATGCCCGAGAGCATCATGTCACTGTAGCCGATGATCGAGGTCAACGGCGTACGCAACTCGTGGCTCATCGTCGCCAGAAAGTCGCTCTTGAGCTCGTCGAGGTGGGTGAGTTCCTCGTTCTTGCGCGCGAGCTCCTCGTTGTACTGGATGGTGCGCACGGCAAGGGCGGCCTGGTCGCACAGGGCGCTCACCGTCTGGAGGACGCTCTCCGACACGTGAGCATCGCGGGTGAAGGGCAGGAAGACGACGCCCAACAGGTCGTCTTTCTCCCCGAGCGGGACGACGACGAACCCGTGGAAGCCCCCCTTCTCCGCAGCTTTCAGCATGCGTGACTCACGTGGGTCGGGGTTCTCGGCGCAGATCCGGGGGCCGTCGCGGGCGAGGTCGACGAGGCCGAGGTCCTTCAACTTCCTGGCCAGGACAGCGGCCGCCTCATCCGAGGCCGCCTTCACCTCGAAGTCGCTCGTGTTCGCGTTGCGGATGAGCACGACACCGCTCTTGAGGCCGACAGCGCCGGCGATGTGGCGCAGCACGTCGGCCGCCAGGGCGTCCACGTGCATGTGGCGCATGAAGACGCGGCCGCTCTCGTTCATGAGCCGCAGCCGCGTGTTGGCCAGGGTGGAAGCGCGCAGTTGGCTTTCGAGGTCGGCCTTCGCGGCGGCGAGGTCGGCCGTGTCGTGGACGAGCGTCGTCGCGAGGCGGCCGACGAGGAGGGCGACGAGAAGGAACGCCGCGACGTGCGTGCAGACGAGAAGCAACATCCGGCTCTGCGACGCCTCCGCCACCGTCGTCGCCCACTCGCCGAGGGCGCCCGCCTGCTGGAGTGACCAGATCGCCGCGTAGGCGCCGCCTGCCACGGCCGCGGTCAGACAGGGCGCCCACACCGGAAGGAAGACGGCGGTGAACGCGATCGGCCAGACGTAGAAGATCGAGACCGCGCTGGCGCCGCCGCCGCTGAACACGATGCCGGCGGTGACGAGGGCGAGGTCGACGACGGCCATCATGACGGCGACGTCGCGCGGATCGGCGTTGCGGGCGAAGACGAACGGCACGGTCGACGCCAGCGCGACTGCGGCGGTGAGGATCAGGCACCCGCCGGTCAGGCGCCCTTCATCGGACATGGTCCAGATCACCGCGATCAGGACGGTGAGCACGAAGAGGAGGCGGATGAACTGAGCCTCCTTCAATTGCTTTCCAAGGTACACGAGATCCCCTTGTCAGGCGATTCCGATAGTCTATTCGTCGGCGTGGGGGCAAGTCCGTTTCGGGACGCGGCGGCCGCCGGCCGCCGCGCCACCGCGAAGATGAAGGGAGGCGGGGCAGGAGATGTCCGTCCGGCGTCTGGTGATGAGCGGGCTCGAGCCTGGGCCTGCGCTCGGCCTCGCGGCGGGCGCCATGCTCGCCGCTCTGGGCCGGCGCGCGGTGGTGCGGCCCGTGATGGTCGGACTGGACGTACCGCTGTGGCGACTTCTGTCCGCGGCCGAGGCGCATCCTCCGCGCGTCCTGGACCCGGCGCTCCATTCCGAGCCGCTGGCTGGGGAGCTGTACGACCGGTGGGCCGATGACGTGGACCTGACGCTGCTCGTCGCCGTGGCGCCCGTCCTCGATCGCTGGCAGGGCGTCGCCGGGTCGCGCGCCGTCGACATCGCCCTGCGGTTCGACGCGCCCCTGGTCCTCGTCGTCGACGCCCGCGGCCGGGGGCCGACCGCCGCCGCGGCGGCGGTCGGCGTACGTGCCCTCGCGCCTCGCGTCGAGACGGCGGGCGTGATCGTCGTGGGCGGAGACGACAGCGGCCCCGGCGGGCTCGGCGCCCTGGTGCGAGACGAAGTGGGGCTGCCGGTGCTCGGCTGGATCCCCCCGCAGCTCAGCGAGCAGTTCGCCCGCGAAGCGGTCGCGCCCGGCGGCCCGCGTCAACTGGGGCCACGGCCGGTGGCCGGCAGCGGCCAACGGCTCTGCCGCGAGGCGGCGACCTATCTGCAGACGGACGAGCTGCTGGCGGCGGCGAGCCGCAGCGGGTACCTGCCCGCGCCGGGTCGCCGGGTGTTCGCACCCGAGTCCGTCGCCGCGGGGCTGAGGCTCGCCGTCGGCTGGGGCCCTCCGCTGCAACCCCTCGCCCTTGAGGACTTCGACCTGCTCCAGGCCATGGGGCTGGAGCTCGCGCCGCTGCATCTCGCCCGCGACCGTGAGCTGCCGCCGCATGTCAGTGGCCTTCTGCTCTGCGGCCTGCTCGACGAGCGGCGGCTCGGCGACTTCGCCGCCAACAAGGGCCTGCACGAGACCCTGGGCGCCCTCGTCGACGACGGCCTGCCGACGCTGGCGATGGGCGGCGGGGCGCTCCTGCTTCTGCGGCGGCTCGCCGACAGCCGCGGCCGCAGCCATGACCTGGCCGGCGTGCTGCCGGCCGAAGCCGAGGTCAGCGAGTGGTACGACCGACCGCGCTACCTCTCCGTCGAAGCGTCCTCAGACAACCCGTTCGACGAAGGGACTGGCCTGCTGCGCGAGCTCTTCGACCTCGAGTTCCTGGTGCTCGAACGGGAGACGCCGGCCTACGAGGTGTGCGGAGCGGGCGAGGCGCAGGGCGAGGGCTTCGTCGCCGGCCGTTGCGTCGCGACCACGCTCTGCCCGAGCCTGCCGGCGCGGCCGCTCCTCGCCCGGCGCCTGGCCGAGGCGATGCGCGCCGCGGGGCCGCGCCCGTGAGGCGCGCGGCCGCCACGGCGCGCCCTCCCGACGCCCGCGCAGCATGCTGAGCCTGACCGATCTGGAAGCGCGGCTGAAGCGGCCGCGCGGCCTGCTCTTCATGACCGTGTTCGCCATCGCTGCCGTCGGCGTCGTGCGCATCCTCATGTACTGGGGCGGGCTGCCCGGCTGGGACGACGCCGCCCACGTCTACAAGGTCTTCCTGCTGCGTCAGCGCGAGGGGATCTTCTACGACACGTTCTGGTACGGCGGGAGCTACGGGGCCGTCACCTACGGGTTCCTCTACTACTGGCTCGCCCAGTACGTGCCGGGGCCCGTCGTCGTCACCTTCGCCTCCGGCCTCATCCCTCTCTTCTACTATCTGTACCAGAGGGGGACATGGCGGACGGACGACATCTGGCCGGCGTGGCTGTTCATCCTCGTGCTCTGCTTCTACCAGGCCAACGGCCAGGACCCGTTCGTCGTCGCTCTGTGCGCGTCGATGGCGGGTCTCGCGCTGCTTGCCGGCGGGCGCGGCCTTCTCGCGGCGCTCCTCGTCGGGACAGCCGTCTTTGCCAACCCCATGGCGCTGTTCGTGGTCGGGGTCCTGCTCCTCGCCGACTTCATCGCGCGTCCAGCCTTGCGCCGCCGCTACCTGCGCTTTGCCGCCTGGCTCGCGCCGTTCGTGCTTGCCCGCATCGGCGTCGCCATCGCTTTCAGCGAGCCGAGCGGGTACCTGAACGAGTTCAACCAGGTCGTCCTCTACGTGGCCTTCGCCCTCGTCGGGCTCGCCCTCGCGGGCGTCAACGCGACGCACCGGCGGAGACCCTTCGCCGTGCTGTTCGTCGTCTACGCGGCGATCGTCACGGCCTCCTACCTCATCCCGGGCAGCCCGTTGGGCAACAACGTCGGCCGGTTCTACTTCGTCTTCGGCGTCAGCCTGCTGTTCCTGATGCGCAACGATCGTCTGCGCCGCCTCTTCGGCGTCGTGCCGCTGGCGATGTTCCCGATCGTGCTCTTCGCCGTCCTCCAGATGAGCTCGTGTTTCAACCACTACACGGACCACAGCGACCTGCGGGGCACGCAGCGCTCGTACTTCGCTCCCGCCCTCGCCGCGGCGCAGCGTCTCGAGGACCCCGACCACCGCATCCACGTCGTCGCTCTGCGTCGCCACTGGGAGGCGCTCTACTTCCCCGAGGCGGGCTTCCCGATCACGCGCGGCTGGTATCGCCAGGCCGACGCCATCCACAACGCGTTCTTCTACCAGGGCTACGACGCATCCGAGTACATCGGCTGGCTGCGGCGCATGGGGGTCCAGTACGTGTTCCTGCCCGACGAGCCGCTCGACACGTGGAGCCGGCACGAGCGCGGCCTCCTGCTCCACTCGCCCGTGCTGCGCCAGGTCGAGCGGCTCGACGGCTGGCGCGTCTTCCGCGTCGGCGACCCGCAGCCGCTGCTCGTGGGCCTCGACGGCGGCGAGGGCCACGTCCTCGAGATGCGCCACCGCGGGGTGCGCTTCACCGTCGACCGCCCCGGTCGCTACCTGCTCAAGGTGACGTACACGCCGTACTGGCGTCTCGCCGGCGGCCGCCTGCGCCCTGGGGCCGACCGGTTCACCGAGATCGTCGTCCCTGCGGCCGGCGAGTACGACCTGCGTCTCGAGGTGACCGCGTCCGCCGTGCTCGACGAGCTGAGGCCTTGAGGGTCGCGCTCCTGTAGACTGGCGCCGGAGCGACCCATGCCACGCGAGCGTCTTTCCCCAGAGGTCTTCTCACTGCCGGTCGAGCAGTTGCGCCGGGGCTACTACTCGGACGCCTACTTCAACGCCGCCAAGACGGTGCTCGAGAAGGACGGCCTGCACCGCCGCGTCGTCATGCAGGTCTTCCAGAAGCGTGCCCGGGCCGTCCTCGGCGGCATGGACGAGGCCCTCGCCGTCCTTCGTCTGGCGGCCGGGAGGTTCGTCGGCGAGGACCCGGACGCCGAGTGGCGCCCGGGCTGGGACGACCTCGTCGTGAAGGCGCTGTACGACGGCGACGAGGTCGGCGCCTACGAGACGGTGCTCACCATCGAGGGCGACTACGCCCTGTTCGCCCACCTCGAGACGGTCTACCTCGGCGTCCTCACCCGTCGCACTCTGGTCTCGACCAACGTGCGCGAGGTCGTCGAGGCCGCCGGCGGCAAGACCGTCTTCTTCTTCCCGGCGCGCTTCGACCACTACCGGGTGCAGACCGGAGACGGCTACGCGGCCCACATCGCCGGCGCCATCGGGGTCTCCACCGACGCCCAGGCGAGCTGGTGGGGAGGAAAGGGCATCGGGACGATCCCGCACGGCCTCATCGCCGCCTGCGGCGGCGACACGGTCGAGGCGACGCGGCGCTACGCGGACCACTTCTACCCTGACGTCAACGTCGTCGCCCTGGTCGACTTCGACAACGACTGCGTGAGGACGAGCGTCGCCTGCGCGGACGCCCTGGGCGAACGCCTCTGGGGCGTCCGCCTCGACACCTCCGAGACGATGGTCGATCGCTGCCTCTGGGGCAAGATGGGCACGTTCAAGCCGACCGGTGTCGTGCCTGAGCTGGTCTGGGAGGTGCGTCGCGCCCTCGACGCCGCCGGGCACGGGCAGGTGAAGATCGTCGTCAGTGGGGGTTTCGACGCGGCGAAGATCGCCGCGTTCGAGGCCGCCGGCGTCCCGGTGGATGCTTACGGGGTCGGCTCGAGTCTGCTGCGCGGCAACACCGATTTCACGGCCGACGTCGTCATGGTCGAGGGGCGGCCATGCGCGAAGGTCGGACGCAAGTTCTTACCCAATCCCAGGCTCGAGCGGATCTGGTAGGACGTCTGGGGCATGGGCGGTGCGCGGCCGGGGCAGGACGTGATGACCGTGAGCGCTGCACAGCGTGGGGAGCATGGAGTGATGGACGACCGGCGCAAAGTGATCATCGTCGTCGACCTCCTCGTCGGTTTCTGCCGCCGCGGCGCGCTGGCGAGCCCGCGGCTCGACAGCGTCACGCCGCGGGTCGCGGCCTACCTCGAGCGCGAGCGCGTCGCCGGCGCCGAGCTCGTCTTCCTCGTCGACACGCATGCCCCGGACGACCCCGAGTTCGCGATGTTCCCGCCGCACTGCGTCGAAGGGTCGGGTGAGGACGAGGTCGTCCCCGAGTTGCGGGATCTCGCCGCCCGTGGCCACGTCGTGCGCAAGCGCCACTTCTCGGGGTTTCACGACACGCGGCTCGACGAGGTCCTGCGCGCGCTGCGCCCGGACGTCGTCGAAGTGGTCGGGGTCTGCACCGACATCTGTGTGTTGCACACCGTCGCCGGGCTGCGGGACCGCGGGTACGCCGTGGTCGTGCGCCGCGACATGGTCGAGACCTACGACGCGCCCGGCCACGACGCCGAGGAGCAGGGCCGCTTCGCCCTCGCGCACATGCGCGACATCCTCGGCGCCCACGTCACCTGACGGCGGGCGCGCACGTCGCTTGACGGAGCCGGGCCAGTCTCCGTCGGCATCGTCTGGCTGGGTTCAGGGCGCTGCGGTGTCCGAGAGCAGATCGACGAAGTCCTGCGCCGACCGTCCCAGCGCGCTGGCCGGGTCGATCTCCGCCGCCTTGACCCACATCTCCCGGGCGGCCGCGATCCGTCCCCGCGAGAAGAGGACGCGCGCCAGTTCGTAGCGGGCCTGCTGGTGGCCGGGAAAGGCTTGGACGACGCGTTCGAGGAGCCGCACGGCGCGCTCGTCATCACCCTTCGCGTGCCATACTCTGGCGAGGCCCACCGAGGCGTTGGGGTGTCCGGGACTCAGGGCGAGAGCGTCCTTGTAGGCGGCCAGGGCGTCGCCGTGGCGTTGCGCAGCGGCGTAGGCGTCTGCGAGGTCGAGGACGAAACGGACGTTGTGCGGGTTCGCCGTGCGGGCCCGCTCGAGGGTGGCCATGCTGCGCCTCGCGGCCGCGACGTCGACGGTGCCGAAGAGACCTTGGGGCTGGGGACGGCGCGGTCCGGTGGGGGCAGCGACGACGGCGTCACCGGTCGACGTGCCGTCGGCGACCTGCCTCGCGCCACTCGCGACGACGATGATCACGGCGCACAAGGTGGCGGCGACGATCACGATCGCAGTGAGATGTCTGCGCATGCAGCTCCTTGCGGCCGTGGCCCGTGCGGCGCCTGCGAGTATAGCATCGGCTGGGCGAGCTCCTCGTCGTCCGGTTGACCAAGCTCCGGACCGCGAGTAAAGTAGTAATAAGAGTCGATCAGTCCGGTCTCGGGCTGGACGAGGAGCACTCATGGGCCTTCAGTTGACACGCGGCGGCGAGTACGCGATCCGGGCGATGGTCTACCTGGCGCAGATGCCCGAAGGCAGGATAGCGGCCCTTCATGAGATCGGCCACGCCCAGGACATCCCCGAGAGCTTCCTGGCCAAGATCCTGCAGAGTCTCGTCCACGCCGGGCTCGCCGAATCGCGCCGGGGCGCGCGCGGTGGCTTCGCTCTCGCGCGCCCGGCGCGCGACATCACCCTGCGCGCCGTCATCGAGGCCGTCGACGGCCCCGTCGCCCTCAACGTCTGCGTGCTGTTCCCCGAGGACTGCGACCGCAGCTCGCGCTGCAGTGTGCACGACGTGTGGGTCGAGGCCCAGGAACGCATGATGTCGGTCCTCGACGGCGTCACGATCGAGAGCGTGAAGGGCGCGAAGGCCGGCTCGCCCGCCGGCTGAGGGGGCTCGCCGGCCGGGGCTCGCCGGCCGCCTCGCGGATGGGGCCGCCTCGTGCATTGTCCGCGAGCCTAGCGCGCCGGATCTTCCGCGTACCCCCGGGGATGCGTCCGCATCCACTCCCAGGCGTCCCGCACCGCGTCGCTCAGCGAGCGGCGCGGTGACCAGCCCAGGGTCCGTCGCGCCTGGTCGTTGGCGGCAACGAGGAGCGGGGGGTCGCCGGGCCGGCGCGGCGCCGCGACGCGGCGCAGGGCCCGGCCCGTCACCTGTTCGACGGTGTCGAGGACGGCGAGCACCGAATCTCCCGTACCTGTGCCCAGGTTGAGGGCCGGAGGCAAGTCAGGCAGGCGCTCGAGGGCGAGGATGTGGGCGTCGGCGAGGTCGGCGACGTGCACGTAGTCGCGGACGCAGGTCCCGTCCGCGGTCGGGTAGTCGTTGCCGAAGATGCGGAAAGGCGTGCCGTCAGCGGCGGCCCGCAGGGCGAGCGGCACGAGGTGCGTCTCGGGATCGTGGTCCTCGCCTAGACCCGCGTCCGCGCCGCAGGCGTTGAAGTAGCGCAACGCGACCGTGGCGACGTGGGAGGCGACGCCGCGCAGCAGGCGCTCGGCGGTGAGCTTCGTCTCGCCGTACGGGTTGGTGGGCGCCAGTGGGTCGTCCTCGACGATGGGGACGTGCCCGGGATCGCCGTAGACGGCCGCTGTCGACGAGAAGACCAGGCGGTCCACACCGGTGGCGCGTGCCGCCCGGAGGACCGCCGCTGTCCCGGCGACGTTCACCTCAGCGTAACGCTCCGGATGAGATACCGACTCGGCGACCTCGGCCAGCGCGGCCATGTGCACGATCGCCCGGGCGCCGACGCCCCGCAGGGCTGCGGCCAGCGTCTCCTCGTCGCAGATGTCGCCGCGGACCAGGGTCGCACCCGCGGGAACGGCGGCGGCGTGCCCGCGCGAAAGGTCGTCGTAGACGGCGACCTCGTGACCCTGTGCCGACAGGCGCGCGGCGATCACGCTGCCGATGTAGCCCGCACCACCTGTGACGAGGACGCGCATCGGCGGGGATGGTATCAGGCGGCCGCCGCGGCCAGGAACGGTGAAGGGTGGCGCGATCGGCGGCGGCGACGACTCCCGGCGACGACCCGGGCGGGAACGGCGACGGCCCCCCGGGAGGTGTCCCGGGGGGCCGTCGCCGTGGTCCGTCAGCCGCGGCCGGATCGCGGCCCCTGCGGCGCGACCGCGCCGCGCGGCTCAGCCTCAGCCAAAGCCGCTGCCGGCGGGCGCCGAGCACCCGAGGTTGCGCAGAAAGCTCGAGAACTTCTGCCGCACGTCCGTGGAGTCGCACTTTGGGCACACACGGTCCTCGTCCTTGAGGAACCCTTGGACGTACACCTCGAACTCGTTGCCGCACTCGTTGCACACCAAGTCGTAGGTCGCCATCTCACCTCGCGTTGCCGAAGATACCCTCTAGGGGTATTCTACCGCCGGTCGCGACGAGGTGAAACACCGGCGTGTCGCGACCGGCCTGCGACGGCTGAGGCCGACGCGGACCGCGAGGGCCGACCGGAGCAGTCCGGGCCGGGGTCGCGGCTGTCTGGGGTCGGTGCGGCCGACCTGGGCCGGCACCTGGGAGTCGCAGGCAGAACATACCGGGATCCCGGAGGCAGCGAACATGGACCGTGTGAGATGGATGGTCGTCATCGGCGTCGTCGCCATCGTCGCCATCGTCCTCGGCGCGCAGACGAGGGACGAGGGCGGGAGCACTGAAGGCGGCGTGGCGCTGGCCGGCACGACCTTGACCGGGGAGGCCTTCGACCTGCAGGGCACGCGCGGCCGGCCGACGGTCGTCAACTTTTTCGCCTCATGGTGCCCGCCCTGCAACGCCGAGGCGCCCGACCTGGTCGCCTTCGCCCAAGCGCACCCCGATGTGAGCTTCGTCGGTGTCGCCGTCAGCGATGAACGGGCCGACGCCGAGGCCTTCGTCGCCAAGTACGGGCTCCCCTATCCGGTGGTGTACGACCCCCAGGGCGCGACTGGTGACGTGTGGCGCGTCACCGGCATCCCGACGACGTTCTTCCTCGATGCCCGCGGTGAGGTCCGTGACACGATCGTCGGCGCGGCCTCGCGCGAGCAGTTCGAAGCTTCGCTCGCGAAGGTGCAGTGAGGCGCCGCGGCCGTGGCCGCCGTGACGATCGAGTCCCTGAGCCTCACGGCGGTGGGCCTGGCGTTCCTCGCCGGACTGCTGTCGTTCGCCTCGCCTTGCGTGCTGCCGCTCCTGCCGGTCTACCTGTCGTACATCTCGGGAGTGGGCGTGGACCGCTTGCAGGGAAGCCGGGGACGGGTCGTCGGTCTCGCTCTCCTCTTCGTCGTGGGCTTCACCGTCGTCTTCGTCCTGCTCGGCGCCGGCGCGGGCGGCGCCGGCGGTCTCCTGACCGGCCATCGTCGCGAGCTGACCGTCGCCGCCGGGGTCTTCATCGCCGTGAGCGGCCTGGCCGTGGCCGGCGTCCTGCGCCTGCCCGAGCGCGGCGCCGGTCCCGCGCCGCGGCGCCCAGGCGCCGGCGGCGCCTTCGTGACCGGCGCCGCGCTCGCCATCGCCTGGACGCCGTGCATCGGCTATGTGCTCGGCGCGATCCTGACGATGGCGGCTTCGAGCCAGAGCGTCCTGTCCGGATCTCTGCTCCTCGCGGTGTACTCGGTCGGCATGGGCGTGCCGTTCGTGCTCGCGGCGCTCGCCTTCGACTGGATGGGCGCCCGTCTCGCCTGGGTGAAGCGCCACTACCGCGGCATTCAAGTGGTGGCGGGCGTCGTCCTCGTCGTCTTCGGGCTTCTTCTCGCGCTGGGTCTGGTCGACCGTCTTGCGGCGAAGCTGCCCGCGTTCATCCCTGGCGGCCTGTGACCCTCGGCAGCCAGTGACCCTCGGCGTCCACTGACCGTCGGCGGCCTCCGACAAGCTCGTCGTCCGGTCGCCGTCGCACACTGTCCCGGTCGCTCCGGCCCTAAGGCAGCCGCTCGCGCTGACGTGCTCGCCGGCGAGCCGGTATCCTTGTCCGCATGACGTCCTCGGCGGCGATACCCGAGCTCAGCCCCGCGGGGAAGGCCGTCGCGGCGGAGCTGGAGCGTCTCGTCGCCGGTCGCGTGTCGACGACGGCCGTCAGCCGCTGGATGTACTCGACCGACGCTTCGAGCTACCGGGTCGTCCCCGAGGTCGTCCTCGTGGCTGGGGAGACGGCCGATCTGTTCGCCGCCGCGGCCGTCGCCGCCGCCCGGGGCTTGCCCATCTCCGTGCGCGGCGCGGCGACGAGCCTCGCCGGCCAGGCCATCGGTCCCGGCCTCGTCGTCGACTGCTTCAAACTCGACCGGATCGTCTCGATCGACCCCGACCGCCGACGCGCGCGCGTCGGACCGGGGGTCATCCAGGCGTCGCTGAACGCCGCCGCCGCGCCTTTCGGGTTGGAGTTCGGTCCCGACACGTCGACCGTCGATCAGGCGACCATCGCCGGGATGGTCGGTAACGATTCGGCCGGCTCGCGTTCCATCATCTATGGCCAGACCCGGGACAAGGTGAGGCGCGTCGCCGCCGTCCTGGCCGGGGGCGACGGGGTCGTGCTCGGGCCCGGCGACAGGGTGCGCGGCCCGGCGGGATCGCGTCTGGAGGCCGCGCTCCGCGAGGTCCGCGAGCGGTGGGGGGCGGCGATCGCCGCCGCCGCGCCGCAGACGCGGCGGTGTACGTCCGGGTACCACCTGGGTGAGCTGTTGCAGCCGACGCCCAACTTCGCCCGTCTTCTGGCGGGTTCGGAGGGTACGCTGGCGCTGTCCGCCGAACTCGAGGTCGAGCTCGACCGGCGGCCGGCGCGCCGCGTCGGCGCGGCGCTCACGTTCGCCACGCTGCGCGCCGCCCTGGACGCGAACGTCGTCATCCTCGAGACAGGCCCGTCGGCGGTGGAACTGCTCGACCTGCCGCCTCTGCGGGCAGCGCCGAAGCTGGCCAGCTACAGGCTGATGGCGCCGCTCGTCCAGGGGGACGAAGAGGCGATGCTGACCGTCGAGTACCAGGGCGACGAAGAGGAGGCGCGCGCCGGTCTCGCGCGCCTGCAGGCCGTCGCCGGCGAGCTCGGCGCCGTCCGGTCGGTCATGCTGACCGACGGCGCGGCGCTCGCCGAGGCGGCCGCCCTACGGCGCGCGGCGCTGCCGCTCCTCATGGGCGCGCCGGGCGCCGAGCGGCCGGCCTCGTTCGTCGAGGACACGGCCGTCGCGCCGGAGCGTCTTGCCGACTTCGTCGCCGAGTTCCAGGGACTCGTCGCGAGCCGCGGCGCTCGCGCCTCGTTCACCGGGCATGCGTCCGCCGGCTGTCTGCACGTGCGTCCGCTGCTCGACCTTAAGTCCGCAGCCGGCGTCGCAGACATGGAGGCCCTCGCGCACGCCGTCGGCGAGCTCGTGCGCAGCTACCACGGTGTGATCTCCGGCGAGCACGGCTGCGGCCGCTCGCGCTCGTGGTTCCTCCCTGAGCTCTTCGGTCCCGACGTGATGGCGGCTTTCGCCGCTGTGAAGGCGGCCTTCGACCCGCAGGGGATCTTGAACCCCGGCGTGATCCTCGACGGTGGGCCGGTGACCGACCACCTGCGCTTCGGGGCCGACTATCGCGCCGACGGCGCCTGGTCGCCGCGGCTCTCGTACGCGGCCGAGGGCGGCTTCGACCTCGCCGTCGAGAAGTGCTTCGGCGCCGGTGAGTGCAAGAAGGTGACAGGGACGATGTGCCCCCCGGCGGCGGCGAGCCGCGACGAGGCATCGAGCACGCGGGCGCGGGCCAACGTCCTGCAGGGCATCCTCTGCGGCGCCCTCCCGTTCGACGGTCCCGGTGGGGCTGAACTGCGTGAGGTGCTCGGCACCTGTGTCGCCTGCAAAGCGTGTAAGAACGAGTGTCCCGCCGGCGTCGACATGGCGACGCTCAAGGTCGAGTGGCTGGCGGAGCTCCGCGCGCAGGAGGGCGTGCCGTCGCTGGCGCGCGCGATCGGCGACTTTCGCCGCCTCGCGCGCCTCGCGACCCCCCTCGCGCCGCTGTTGAACGTCGCCATGTCGACGCCGCTCGCGCGCCGGGTCGCGGCGACACTCGGCGTCGCCCGTGAGCGGCCGCTGCCGGCTTTCGCCTCAGCGCGCTTCAGCCGCACGGCGGTCTCCGACGCCGATCCCGACGTCGTGGTCGTCGCGGACTGCTTCATCGAGTTCCAGGAGCCGGAGATCGGCCACGCTCTGCTCGACGTGCTGCGCGCCGCGGGTCACCGCGTGGCCGTCGTGGACGCGGGGTGCTGCGGCAGGACGGCGCTCTCCACGGGGCAGATCGACAAGGCGCGCCGGGCCGCGGACGCGGCGCTCGCCGTGCTCGCGCCCCACGCCGCGGCGGGGCGCGCCGTCGCCTTCGTCGAGCCGAGTTGCTACGCGATGGCCGCCGACGACTGGGCGCGCCTGTTGCCTGGCGACGAGCGCGTCGCGCTGGTCGCCGGCGCGGCGCGCCTCGGCCAGGCGCTGGTGGCCGACGACGCGGCCGCCGGCCGGCTGCGCTTCGCCGGCGGCGGCCGCGTCGTCCTCCATCCCCATTGCCACGAGCGCGCCATCGCCGGGATCGACGATGTCGTCGCTGCGCTGCTTGCCGTCCCTGGCATCGACCTCGAGGTGCTCGACGCCGGTTGCTGCGGCATGTCCGGCGTCTTCGGCTACGAGGCCGACCACTACGCGACCAGCGTGGCGATCGCGGAGCGCGCTCTGCTCCCCGCGGTGCGCGGCGAGGGCCCGGACACCGTAGTGCTTGCGACCGGGACGTCGTGCCGTACGCAGATCCGCGACCTGGCGGGGCGTACGGCCGAGCATCCTCTGGTCTTCCTGCGCCGCCGGCTGCTCACATGAGCGCGCGCCGTGCCCGGGCGAGAGGAGGCGTGGCGGCGGCGTGATAGGGTGCGCGGCCGGAGCGTGTGGTCAGGTGCCCTGGTCCGGCGAGGCAGGAACCACGGCCTCGGGAGTGAATGAGCAGCCGTGTCGGGAACGGACGTCGCGATCTGGGTCGCGGGCATCGTCGGCATCGCCGTCTGCGCCTTCGGCGTCGGCAGCCTCGTCGTCGACGGCGTACGCTGTCGACGTCCGCTCGAGGTCGTCCTCGGCGTGGGCGTCGCGCTTCTCACCATTTGGGCGCTGGTGTCGTATGGCGACCATCTTGTGCGCTGACGATGCCGCGGCGCCGTTCCCCGCTCGTCGCGCCGCGGCCGCTAATGACATCCGAAGGACGTGCCGATACCGGAGCCGCGGCGCCGTGTTCGCATCGCGGAGGAGGACGGAAAGACAGACGCCATGAGCGGCAGACGGATCCTCATCGTCGACGACGAGCCGGACCTTCGCCGGCTCCTCGCTGATACCCTGGCCGCGCGCGGCTACGTCGTCGAGACGGCGGGGAGCGGAGAAGAGGGCTTGCGCAAAGGCGCCCTCTTCCTTCCCGATCTCGTGTTGCTCGACATCATGATGCCCGAGATGGACGGGTTCAGCGTCTTCGACCGGCTACGGGAGCGCCCCGCAGGCCTGACGTGTCCGATCATCTTCCTGACCGCGCGCCACGACATTGAAGACAAGCTGCACGGCTTCGAGCAAGGCGCCGTCGATTACATCACGAAGCCCTTCTACGTGAGGGAGCTCCTGGCGCGCGTGCGCGTGCATCTCGGCGAGTCGCGGCCCACCCAGAGCGACGTGCCCAACCCGATGACCGACCGCGAGCTCGAGGTCGTCCGCCTGCTCGCGGGTGGCAAGACCTACAAGCAGGTGGCGCACGCTCTCGGCCTGTCGCAGAGCACGGTGCGCAACCATCTGCATAACGTCTACCGCAAGCTCGGCGTCGCGGACCGCGCGCAAGCCGTCATCATCAGTCGCGAGAACGGGTGGATCTGACCCAGGCCGATGGTCGTGCGGCCCGGGGTCGGCGGGCCCGCCGCTCGAAGAGCGGAAGGCGGTCAGGAGACGGACAGCGGCATGTCCGGCAGGGACCACGCCGCATCGCGATGCCGGCGGTCCTGGCGCCTCCGGTCGCTGAGCGGGTTGGGGCCGCACACGTAGCGGTCGGCCCGGCGCCGCTCGCCGACGCGGCGGTCGACGATCACCTGCACGTCGTCGCGACCCGCGTAGCGCTGCTGAAGACGGGCGAAGAAGAACGTCACGAGCGGACGGGGGACGACGACGATCTTCGGGCCGGTCGGTGTGGCGGCCTGCGCCATGGTGCCTCCTCGGACGGCTGCATCATACCTCGCGATGTGCCTGTAGATTCGTCGCCTGCAGCCTCATCTCCTTGCCAGGCGGTGGTCGCCCGGAACGGTGTCGTCTTGCCGGACGATACGCGGCCGGTTGAGCGTCGCCCCTTCGGGCCGTCTAGAATGGGCGGGCTGACCATGCGGACGTGACCTCGGGAGGCACCGGGTGAACCTCAAGATCGACGGGCGGGACATCGCCGCCGAACCAGGGACCACGATCCTTCAGGCGGCCAGAACCGCCGGCATCGAGATCCCTACGCTCTGCCAGGACGACCGGATCGAGCCTCTCGGAGCCTGCCGCCTCTGCCTGGTCGAGGTCGAGGGCAGGCGCGGCCCGCTGGTGGCCTGCGCGACCGCGGTGGACGACGGCATGGTCGTCCTCACCGAGACGGACGAGCTCGTCGAGGAACGGCGTGTCCTGCTGGACCTGCTCCTGTCGGACCATCGCGGCGACTGCATCGTCTGCGAGCAGGCCGGGGAGTGCCGCCTCCAGGAACTGGCCTACCGCTACCAGGTGGGGACGACGACGTACGCGGGCGCCGTCCGCACGTACGAGGCTCGCGAGGACACGCCGTTCATCGCCTACGATCCCACGAAGTGCATCCTCTGCGGGCGCTGCGTGGCGGTCTGCGAGCAGGTCCAGCAGTGCCACGTCCTCGACTTCGCCGAGCGCGGCTTCGACGCTCTGGTCACGACGCCGTTCGGGCGTTCGATGGTCGACACGGCGTGCGAGATGTGCGGCAACTGCGTGTCGGCATGCCCGACCGGGGCCCTGCAGGACAAGCTCAGCCGTCGCCAGGGCCGCACGTGGCAGACGACGCCGGTCGACTCGGTCTGCACGTACTGCGGCTGCGGGTGCACGATCCAGCTCCAGGTCAGGGACGGACGCGTCGTGCGCGTGACCTCGCGCATCGGCGAGGGGCCGGGGCGAGGGAACCTGTGCGTCAAGGGCCGCTACGGCTTCCAGTTCATTGGCCATCCCGACCGTCTCACGACGCCGCTGGTGCGGCGCGGCGGCGAGCTTGTGCCGGCGACGTGGGACGAAGCCCTCGACCTGGTCGCCGGCAAACTCGCCGCCGTCCGCGACGAGCACGGCCCCGACGCCGTCGCCGGCTTCTCGTCGGCGCGTTGTACGAACGAGGAGAACTACCTCTTCCAGAAGTTCATGCGCGCCGTGGTCGGCACGAACAACGTCGACCACTGCGCGCGCCTGTGTCATGCCTCGACCGTCGCCGGGCTGAAGCAGTCGCTGGGCAGCGGCGCGATGACGAACTCGTTCGACGACCTCGAGACGGCCGACGTCTTCCTCATCGTCGGCTCGAACACGACCGAGTCGCATCCCATCGCCGCCCTGCGCGTGAAGAAGGCGCAGCGGCGCGGCGCCAAGGTCATCGTCGTCGACCCGCGGGCGGTCGACGTGGCGCGCCGCGCCGACCTTCACCTGCAGCTCCGCCCCGGCGCCAACGTCGCCGTCGTCAACGCGATGATGCACGTCATCCTCGAGGAGGGTCTCGCCGACGAGGACTTCATTGCCGCTCGCACGGAGGGCTTCGAGGGGCTGGAGACGGCGCTCGCCGCCTACACCCCGGAGCTCGTCGAGGAGATCTCGGGCGTGCCCGCCGATGATCTGCGCGCCGCCGCCCGGCTGTTCGCCACGGCGGCGCGCGGCGCGATCCTCTACGCCATGGGCGTCACCCAGCACTCGCACGGCACCGAGCATGTGCTGGCGCTGTCGAACCTCGCCCTCATGACCGGCAATCTCGGCCGTCCCGGGACGGGCGTGAACCCGCTGCGCGGGCAGAACAACGTCCAGGGCGCCTGCGACATGGGCGCCCTTCCCGACGTCTACCCGGGCTACCAGGCGGTCGCCGACCCCGAGCTGCGGCGGAAGTTCGGCGAGGCGTGGCGGGCGGAGCTGCCTGCCACTCCCGGCCTTACCGTCACAGAGGTCTTCGACGCCATGGCCGAGGGCGGGGTGCGGGCCCTGTACGTGATGGGAGAGAACCCCATGCTCTCCGATCCGGACCAGGCGCACGTCGAAGCGGCCCTGCGGGGTCTGGACTTCCTCGTCGTCCAGGACATCTTCCTCACCGAGACAGCGGCGCTCGCCGACGTCGTGCTGCCGGCGGCGTCCTTCGCCGAGAAGGACGGCACCTTCACGAACACCGAGCGCAGGGTGCAACTGCTGCACTCCGCCGTGCCCTCGCCGGGCGAGGCGCGCGCCGACTGGCGCGTCGTCACCGACCTGGCGTGCCGCATGGGCGCGGGCTGGGAGTACGAGCATCCGCGCGAGATCATGGCCGAGATCGCCGCCCTGACCCCGTCGTACGGGGGCATCAGCTTCGGTCGGCTCGAGGACGGCGGCATCTGCTGGCCCTGCCCGGACCGCGAGCACCCCGGGACTCCGATCCTCCACGTCGAGTGCTTCACCCGCGGGCGCGGCCGCTTCTTCCCGGTGGTGTACGAGGCGCCCGCCGAAGAAGCCGACGACGACTATCCGCTCACGCTGACGACCGGGCGGATGCTCGAGCACTACCATACCGGCACGATGACGCGCCGGTCGGATGGCTTGAACGAGCTCGTGCCGGAGGGCTTCGTCGAGGTCAACCCCGCGGACGCCGGAGCGCTGGGCGTCCGGGACGGCGAGACGGTCGCCGTCGAGACGCGGCGTGGGCGCATCAGCGTACCGGCGTACGTGACCGATCGTGTCCGCCCGGGGACGGTGTTCATCCCGTTCCACTTCTGGGAGTCGCCGGCCAACCGGCTCACGAACACCGCCAGGGATCCGCAGGCCAAGATCCCCGAGCTCAAGGTCTGCGGCTGCCGCATCGTGGCGTAGTCGCGGTCGGCGGGTCGCCTGGCGGCCCGCCGTGATCCCGCTCCACGACGAGAACCCGGCCGGGAGCTTCCCGGTCGTCACGGTCGCGCTGATCGCCGTCAACACCGCGGTCTTCGCTGTCCTGCTCCTGCTTCCGCGCTGGGGTCTCACCCCGGAGGGGTTCGTCGCGCGCGTCGGCATGGTGCCGTGCGAGGTCACCCACCGCGTGGACCTCCCTCCGCACGACCTCGTGCCGTGGTGGGCGACGCCCCTCACGAGCATGTTCGTCCACGGCGGCTGGGCGCACCTGGTCTTCAACATGCTGTACCTGTGGATCTTCGGCGACAACGTCGAGGGTCTGCTGGGCCGCGCCCGCTTCCTCGCCTTCTACCTTGTGTGCGGGCTGTTCGCGGCTGCCGCCCAGGTGCTCGTCGGCGTGGACTCGACGACGCCCGTGATCGGCGCCAGCGGCGCGGTGGCCGGGCTTCTGGGCGCCTACATCGTGCGCTGGCCGCGCGCCCGGGTGACCACGGTCTTCGTCCTGGTCTTTGTCTTCCCGGTCGTGCAACTGCCCGCCTGGGTGCTCCTCGGGGCATGGTTCGCGCTCCAGGCCATGGGCGGCTCGGCGATCTTGGGCGGCGCTGGCGATGTAGCATACTTCGCGCACATCGGAGGGTTCGTGGCGGGCATGCTGTCGGTGTGGGTGTTCGCGGCGACCAGGAAGAGGCGATGAACGACTACCACGTGCACAGCGCGTTCTCGGACGGCCGTGGGGACGTGGACGGCTTCGTCGGGCGCGCTCACGAGCTGGGATTGGCGGAGATCGGGTTCGCTGAGCACCTCGTGCCGCGCGCCCTCGACAGCGACGGATACGGGCTGCCGGCGTCGCGCATCCCGGACTACGTCCGCGCCGTGCGCGCGGCGGGCGAGGACACGGCCGTGCGCGTCCTGCTGGGCGCCGAGATCGACTACGCGCCCGGCGCCGAGGCCGAGCTCGATCGGCTGCTCAGCCAGGCGCGGTTCGACTACGTGATCGGCGCGGTGCACTTCACCGACGGGTTCGCCTTCGACCTCCCGTCCCTCGCCGACGACCCGCGCTGGGAAGACCCGGACGCCCTCTACCGGTCGTACTGGGACACGGTCGCACGGGCGGCGTCGTGGGGCCGCTTCGACGTCGTCGGCCACCTGGACCTGCCGAAGACCTTCGGCCGGCGGCCTTCGGCGCCGATGGGGGCGGCCGAGGACGCCGCTCTGGAGGCCGTCCGTCAGGCCGGGCTGGCGATCGAGCTCAACACGTCCGGGCTGCGCTCGTCGGCAGGCGAGGCTTACCCGGCCCCTTCGCTGCTCGCCCGGGCGGCGAGGATGGGCATCCCGCTCACGTTCGGTTCGGACGCCCATGCGGCGGCCGACGTAGGCCGCGACTTCGGCCGCGCGGTCGTCCTGGCGCGCGCCGCCGGCTACACGACGACGCTGCGCCTCTCCGACCGCGTCGCGGAGGCGCTCGCATGAGGCCGCCCAAGGGCAGGATGCTCGCGGTCTCGAACCCTACCGCTTCGGGGGGCGCGTATCGCCGCGACATGCCGCACATCATCGAAGCTCTGGCGGCCCTCGGGTACGACGTTGACGAACGGTCTACTGCGGGGCCGGGCGACGCCACAGCGTTCGCGCGCGCCGCCGTGCGCGACGGCTACGATATCGTCTGCGCGATCGGCGGCGACGGGACCGTCAACGAGACGATCAACGGCCTGGCGGGCAGCGACGTGCCGCTTGCCATCGTCCCGACGGGCACGGTCAACGTCCTCGCCATCGAGCTCGGCATCCCGCTCGACCCTCCCGATGCGGTCCAAGTCCTCGACAAGGGGTCCGTCTCGTGGATCGACCTGGGGCTCGCCGGCGACAGGTACTTCGCTCTCATGGCCGGGGTGGGTATGGACGCGCGCACGGTCGCCGACGTGAACCCGATGCTGAAGAAGACCATCAAGGAAGCCGCGTTCGCGATCCAGGGCGTCGTCTCGTACCTGACGCATGAAGAGCCCCTGCTCAGAGTGGAGTCTGCGGAGCAGACGGTGGAGGGGTACTTCGCCGTGTTCGGTAATGCGGCGAACTATGGCGGCGCCTTCGGCCTCACGCCCTACGCCGACATGCGCGACGGCCTGCTCGACGTCTGCGTCCTCAAGGACAAGTCGTTCCTCAGCACCGCGTGGTACTGGCTGGCGGCGCTGATCAACTCCCATCTGAGCCATCCCAAGGTGGCGTACTTCCGCACCGAGGCGGCTCGGGTGTCGGCCGTCGATCCGGACGAAGAGGTGCTCGTGCAGACCGACGGCGAGGTCGCCGGCAAACTGCCGCTCGAGTGTCGCGTGGTGCCGCGCGCCCTGCGGGTCGTCGTGCCCTGACGGGTCACAAGCCCATGAGCTGAGCCAATTGGCGGAGGCGGTCGACGTATGCCCGCTGTTCCCTGGCGTCGCGCTCGCGTAACTCGGCCGGGGTCGCCACGCGGACGACCTTGAACGCCGGGTTGTCGAAGACGCGTAGCTCGAGGGCGTCGCCCTGGGCGTACGGCAGGTCGCGGAACAGTTTGCGCAAGACGAAGCGCGCGGTCTCCTCGCCGACGGCGAGGATGGCATGCGGGGTCGTGATCGAGAGTTCGCGCGAGAGGTAGTCGAAGCACGCGTCGAGCTCCTCGGCGGTCGGGGCGCGCACGCCCGCCTCGCCGCGCGGCACGCACTTCACGAGGGTCGTCACGTAGAGGCGCTCGCGGTGCTCGGCGAGGGTCGGCATGGAGGCGGCGAGGTCGGCGACGAGGGCGGCGCCGGCGCAGCCGGCGCCGCCCTCGTCGCTCTCGGACGGCGCCGGCGAGACGACCATCACGGCGGCATGCGGGTGCCCGCCGCCGGGGACCGCCCTCAGGCGGCGCCCCGCGGTCTCCCGGCAGCGCATGCACCCGGACTCCGAACGCGCGAGGGCGGCGAGCTGTTCGCGTGCGTCTTCCATGGTGGGTCCCTTCTGTCGGAACGTCCGCGGCGACGGCATGGACAAGGCCGCTTCTTCGCCTCGTCGCCGGTCGGTCGCTCAGTCCTCGGGCGCGGCGATGCGGTACTCGCAGGCGAGCGCCGTCGGCGTCCCTGCAAGGACGAGCATCAGCTCGTCGCCGAACGGCGCGAGGACCACGTTGAGATCGTCCAGCTCGACGGTGAGGTAGCGCGCCGCCTTCTGTCCGAGCTCGCCGGCGAGGCGCCGGCCGACGTCGATCACTCCGGCCGCCTGGGCGGCGACCGCTTCGACATCGACGGTTTCGGCGGCGTCGGCCGCGACGACGAAACCGTCGCGCTGGATGAGCATGGCGGCGAGGATGCCGGGGGTGGCGCGATAGGGCCGCAGGTTCTTCAGCAAGGCGTCCGACTGTTCGCTCACGGTGCCTCCAGGGCGGTCGTCAGTTGGCTGCGCAGCGCTTCGGCGTAGGCGCGGGCTGAAGCGGCGTCGGCGAAGGTGCGCACGTACCCGTCACGCGACCCGGCGAGCTCGCTGAGGAAGATGCTCGGGCGCGGGATGGGCGCAGCTTCGTCCGGCAGGGCGCCCTCCGAAGGGAGCTGGATGAGGGTATCGCCGCAGAGGAACAGCGTGTTGGTCTCGCGCGCCGACAAACGCACGCTGGCGCGCACGGTGACGCCCGCGGGGACCTCCTCACTGACGATCTCGATGTCCATGACCGTAGCCTAGCGAGGCCCGTCGGCCCGCCGCAAGTGGACGGACGCCGGCGCCGGCCGGGGCCGAACAGAGGCTCGCGCCGCCCCCTCGGAAGCACTCATCGGGCGGCGGCGTGGCCGAGCTCCGCCGGGACGCGGCGCGCATCGGCGCCCGCCTCACGCAGCAGGTCGTCGAGACGACGCACGGTCGGAAAGCAGGCGGCGCCGGCTTGAAGGTGTTGACGGCGGCCGCCGATCAGTGAGGCCGAGACGTCGTCGTCGACGGCGGCGGCGACGGCGCGGGCGGAGGCGAGGTCGCGGCCGGGCAGGGCGAGGACGAACACGTCCGGAGCGACGCGGAAGGCGAGGTCGTCGCTCTCGAGGTGCCGCCTGATGCGCCGCGCCACGACGGCGACGAGCGCTTCGCTGCGTTCGTGGCCGGCGAAGTCGCGCACGTCCTGGAAGTGGGCGAGGCGCAGACTGACGACGCCCAAAGTGGAGTGCTCGCGGAGCGCAGTGTCGGCGAGGCTCTCGAACAGCTCCGGCAAGCGTCGTGGCGTGTGGAAGCCGGTGGTCGCGTCGACGCTGACCACCGGGGCGCGGCGCGGCGGCCGGCGTAGCAGCGCCGCCGCGCCCGCGCCTGTCGCGGTCAGAGCCGCCACGGTCAGGACCCCGGTCGCCCGGTCGCCGCCGAACGACGGGTCGGCGGCGCCGAGGACGACCAGCATCGCCAGCGTGGGGAGGATCAGGAAGGGCCAGTCCGCCCGCGGCGACGGCAGGAGTTGGAAGAACGGGACGGCGGCCACGGCGGCGACGAAGGGTCCGCCGGCGTTGCCACCGGCGGCCACGATGACGCCGAGCAGCAGCCAGTCAAGCACGACGAACGTGTAGGCGAGGTCGTCCCCGCGGCGGCGCGCGACGTCGAGGGAGACGAAGGCGGCGACGAGGCCAGCGCCGGCGGCCGCCAGAGGGACTGCTCCGCCCCAGACCGCCGTCGCCACGCAGAGCAGGACGAAGAAGAAGACGCGCAGCCGGCTGCGAAGGAGGGCGGGATGGCGCGGGTCGCGTCGCCGCGGGCTCACCGTCCGTCGTCCGTCGTGGGTATGCGCAGGCCCAGCGCGACGCGCCATGGTGACGACTTCGACGCGCCGGGTCGCTGCCCTGCAACGGACCGGCCCGCTTCGTGGCGCTGTTCGCTACGTGGTGCGCCTGCTTCGGTTCCGGGGGCGTCGTCCGGCAATCAGCTATACTGTGGGCCTCGTGGAACGAGCCCTCTTCCTCTCCGGCAACGAAGCCATCGCTCATGGCGCGCGGCGTGCCGGCGTCCGCTTCGTCTGTGGCTACCCGGGGACGCCCGCGACGGAGATCGTCGAGACAGCCGCCGGCCTCGACAGGGTCGAGGCCGAATGGTGCGTCAACGAGAAGGTCGCCCTCGAGACGGCCGCCGGCGTGTCGCTCGCCGGCGGGCGTGCCCTCGTCGCCATGAAGCACGTCGGCCTCAACGTCGCCGCCGACCCGTTCATGACGCTGTCCCTGACGGGCGTGAACGCCGGCCTCGTCCTCGTGTCGGCGGACGATCCCGGCATGCATTCGTCCCAGAACGAGCAGGACAACCGCGCCTTGGCCAAGTTTGCCAAGATCCCGATGCTCGAGCCGGCCGACAGCCAGGATGCCTACGACTTCGTCGCCGAGAGCTTCGCCCTGTCGGAAGAGTTCGACACGCCGGTCATGCTGCGCCTGACGACCCGGATCTCGCATGGCCGTGGGCGTGTCGTGCGCCGCGTTCCTGTCCCGGCGCCGGACCTCTCGTACGAGCGCGACATCGACAAGTACGTCATGCTGCCCCAGAACGCCCGGCGCCGGAACCGTCTCGTGCTCGAGCGCTTGCAGAAGCTGCGCCGCCGGTCCGAGGAGTCTCCCCTCAACGTCCTCGAGGCCGGCACCGTCGACTTCGGCATCATCGCCGCCGGTGTGGCGTATCAGTACGCCCGCGAAGCGTTCCCCAAGGCCTGGTTCCTCAAGCTCGGCCTGTCGTATCCGTTGCCATATGAGAAGGTCGTACGCCTATACCAGTCGGTGTCCCGCGTGGCCGTGGTACTGCGCCGCGTGGAGGCGCCGGCGCCCGACAG
>ENA-UPSM01000444-UPSM01000444.1-activated-sludge-metagenome-genome-assembly--contig:-NODE-444-length-59020-cov-9.286221_pt1 | contig 59020 bp, 61 predicted proteins | sample MGYA00238181_ERZ773283 | MGnify/ENA primary metagenome ERZ773283 (study PRJEB29023, sample SAMN05720199) | activated sludge metagenome | isolation source: Anaerobic digester | place: Japan... | reverse complement strand
ATGATAGTTGTTATTGAGGGTGGTAAGCATGCAGATGATACTACAGATCTTCAGGAATTTTGTATTTCAGCAATTGGCGAAGGTAGAGTGAGTGAAAATATCCGCAAAGCGATTGAATCATACCATCAGCTCAAGAAAGTACTTAAGGAAAACAAACTTTCAACAAATGTTGGTAATGAAGGTGCTTTCGCGCCAAATGGGATACCTGATAATGAAGCCCCATTCAAATTTATAGTTGAGGCAATAAAAAGAGCTGGATATGAGCCAGGTAAAGATTTGGGCATCTCAATAGATGCTGCAGCAAGTGAATTTTACGAAGATGGAAAATACAATCTTAAAGTTGAAAATCGATCACTTACTCCTGACGAGCTTTTAGCATATTATGAGTCATGGCTTCAGAAATATCCTATCGCCACTTTAGAAGATATGTTCTTTGAGGATGACTGGGATAGCTGGGTAAAATTCTTACCAATCGCAAGTAAATATAATGTTCCACACATCGCAGATGACTTAACTGTAACTAATGTTGAAAGACTACAGAAAGCTATTGACTTAAAAGCTGCTTCTGCAATCCTGATAAAACTTAACCAGATCGGCACATTAACAGAAACAGTACAATGTTGTATGCTTGCTAATAAAAATGGTTTTATGACTACAACATCTCATAGAGGTGGTGGCGAAACTAATGATACTGCTATGGTAGATGTTGCAGTTGCAGTCGGCAGTAGATTCGTAAAAGTTGGTCCTACAAGAGGTGAAAGAGTTTCAAAATACAATCGACTTATGCAGATTGAATCTGAAATTTTAGGCGAATAGTAAAAATTTTCGTTTGATGATTTTTTCTAGTCTTTTTTACCAACTTTGACATTATATTTTTATATATTATTAAACTCTTTAATTTCAAAAATATGCGGATTGCATTATTAATTAACGCACATAAAAATCCTGAGCAAGCCTCTAAGCTTATTAGATGCTTTAATCATCCAAATTATGAAGTTTTTTTAATATTTGATAAAAGTAAAGAGCTTTCAAATTTAGATCAGAGCAATTAGCATATTGTTGATTTTCCGAAGAAGATAGCTCGAGGACATATTAGTCAGATAAAAGCTGCCATATACATGCTTCAAGAAGCTCATAAAAACAATTTCGACAGATATTTACTACTTAGTGGGCAAGATTTACCAATTAAAACCCCAGATCAGATCATAGATTTTTTTGAGGCAAACAAAGAGACCGAATTTGTAGAAATCCATCAGTTACCTCGTGAGGACTGGTATATGGGAGGTATGGAAAGAATCTGGTTTTATTGGCCTGATGAGAGCAATAGTAAAGTTAAGATGTTTTTTAGAAATGTTTTTCTTAAATTACAACGCATTATCAGAGTAAGAAGAAATACGGATATGACTTTTTATGGTTCTTCTAACTGGTTCAATCTTACTAACAAAGCTATTACATTAATGCTTGACTACCTTGAAAAAAACTCGCATTTCTACAATAGATTTGAAATGACATATTGTGCCGACGAACTTTTCTTTAACACTTTGCTTAAGTTAGCCCACCCTGAAGCCACAATTGTAAGCGATAATCTTAGGTGGACATATTGGGAGCCTGGGGCAGGTTCACCCAACATAATAACCTTAAAGGATTATGATAGCTTATTTGTAAATAATCAAAAGCTCTTTGCTCGAAAATTTGACAGCGATGTCGACAATGCTGTGATTGATAAAATTTGTATGAGATTTTGCAAGAAGATCGCTAAGACTTATTATTAAGTTTATTTAATTATTATTAAGTATCCTCCTCCAGATGAAGGGACTAGCGTTACAGTACGTTTTTTACCATCCTCTGCTTCTAATCCAGAGAATTCAATAGATCCGGAAATTGCGGGTATCTCACCATTCCAAAGGTAAACATCCTGCTTAATATCAATTTGATTGTCAAGAATTTCTTCCCACTCGGATTTTTTCAAGCAACTACTCGATTCAATATCAGGCATACAATTCATTAATAAAATCGAGACATCTCTCCCAAATAGAGATTCAAGAGTGGATTGAGCATCCTTTGCAGATAAAAATACTAATGCACCTTCGTTTGGTATTTCAAAAGTTTTTGTTGAACTCAAACCATCAAGGTTAAAGAGCAATCTGTAAGAAGCTGGCAACACAATTCTTGAATCGGATGGATATCCAGTACCACTTAATCTCCGCATTTTATCTGGGAAAATAGACTCTAAAAAGCTTTGATACGTTGAAAATCCACCTTTTTCAACAACTAGTGGCATCGTAGAAAATCCAAGCTGCTCAAGAATTGCATTCCTATTCTGTTCATCTAAACTATCAATATAATTTATTATTTCTCCAATTGCCATATTAGGAGAAACAAAAGAGCCATCACTGACCTCTGAGTAAAACATGCCAAACAGGCCGTAATTCATTGTGATGCTTATACCTGCTTCAGTCCTTAGTGTTACTTGTTGTTCCTTGGTATCGAAATAATACGTTCCATCACCCACCATCAAAGGTATAATTCCTTCTCCAGCAGGTAAAGAGTTACTCTCTGAAAACGAAAGATTATTTTCCCCTTCATTCCTTTCAGCAGTAAGTGATTCAAGCAATTGCGAAGCATATCCTACGCCGACTGAGTTTGGATCATACTCCCTTTGTGCAAGATATCTTACTAATTGATATGTTAATGAATTGCCCGAGACCTGCTCTTCTCCAATTTCTGAAGGAATTATGTATGATAAACCATTAAGTGTTAATACAGTATAATACTCATAACTACCATCACTTGTGACTCGAGCTTTTACATATGGATTATTTGTATCATCTGAATTCGGAGAAATACCTAATGAACCGACATCTTCACGTGAGAACACAACTGTATCACGATCAACAATTTTTGCGTCAGGACCATATTCGCCAACTGATACCTTTAAAAATAATTCTGATTGTACAATTGGATCTTGAGCCTGAACTTCTGGAGGTACTGATAAAGTTACTACTTTCACATCTGCCACATATTCGGGTTCACCCATTGCTGGTTCTTCCTGATTTCGTCCAGCAATTATTTGATTTCTAGGTCCATTCTTTTCTCCTCCATCAACTTGTACTGTCGGTTGATTCCAAGTAGCAGCTTGATCATCTACAAAAAAACTGTCACACACACTTTCAAATCCATTATTCATCGCACTAGTGATGTCACCCATACCAATCGATTTAAGTAAACCAGTAGTAACACCTGCTGTAATAGGTGGCGTACCAACTCTCTCACTATGACCTGAAGACATAGCTTCAACACATCCTGGAAAAACTGTCCTTAAAAGTTGGCTACCAACGAAAGCCAGTGTCCAAATTATTGTACCTCTTTAATCGCATAATAATATTCCTAGAACGAAATAAACCACACATAATTATACTATGAGACACCACCCTGGGTCAAGCATAAACTCTTGTCACAACGCAGAAAATTTACAACATTGAAATAGATAAAATGGTGGGGAAAAAACTTTAGGCATCCAATCTCAAGTTAGGGATACGATCCATCTCTGAGATATCATTGTAATTGACAATGTTTATACTATATTTAACTTGATAATAAGCTGCCAAACCGATCATACCAGCATTATCACTTCGGAAACGTTTTTCTGGAGCTAAAAAAAGTAAACCATTCTCTTTAGCTATCCGACTCATACGACGAACAACATAATGATTATTTATAACACCTCCACCAACAACCAATGAATGAGCATCATGTTTAATATTAATAGCCTTTACAAGTTTTATTTCCAAAGCCTTGATAGAAACCTGTATAAATATATAACAGAATCGTTTGACCCAATCCGATTGTTTCAATTTTACTTTTGCTATCTTATTAATTTTTTCTACCTCTTCTTTGATATTTTTAACCTTATACAAGCAAGCGGTTTTTAATCCTGAAAAACTGAAGTTTAGGTCTCCCGATTTCTCCATTGGCACAGGAAGATTCATATCAAGCTTTTCAACTAATTCATTAAGCTTGCCACTCTTTACATCTTTAACATATTGATCTGCAAGGAATGTAATTGTTGGACCACCCGGATAACCAAGATCAAGTATCCTCGCGACTTTATCAAAAGCCTCGCCACAAGCATCATCTAAAGTTTCACCCATTATTTCATAATCCCCGAAAGCTTTTGAATAAATAATTTCTGTATGATTACCGGAAACAAGTAGCGCAATTAATGGGAATATTTCAAAATCTTCCTTTATCCCGGCAGGATTTTTACCAGCAAGATTAATCGCCGTTGAGGCAAAAAGATGGCCAGCCATATGATTAACTGGCACAAAAGGCTTTTTGAGACGACTTGATAATTCTTTTGCAAAATCTATACCGACTTCAAGTGCTATTGCGAGTCCAGGACCGATTGTTACAGCAACATAATCGATATCTTTCTCTTGAATTTTTGCCCGTTTAACTGCTTCTTTAAAGACTTTCCCGATATTTTCTTTATGAGCACGGCGGGCAATATCAGGTACTACTCCACCCCATTTTTTGTGCAATTCGACCTGTGAAGAAACAACGGACGACAAAACTCGCCTATTATCTAAAACTGCAACAGATGTTTCATCACAACTAGTATCAATCGCCAATATAATCATAAGTCGCAATCTCCCTTTCAGTTTCAGTAAGATATTTGAAAATAACATTGACTATTCGAGCATTATTACCTTGCATCATATCAATAAGATCTTTAAGATATTTATCAGCCCATTCGATAGCAATAATGTTTCCTGTAACGATATATCTCTGATAATCCAAAGCAAGTATATCCTTCTCACTCTCAACTCGCCAAGTATCAGTATGGACAAATAAGCCTTCTCTTTCACCTTGAACATACTTGTATTCAGAAACAATGTTGTATGTAGGCGACTTAATAATATCTTTTATACCAAGATGCCTCGCAATACCCTTTGAAAATTGAGTTTTGCCAGCTCCAAGATCTCCACTAAGTAAAAACACTAATGGCCTTTCAAGGGGGACATCATTAAATCTCAACATATTCATACTTCCAAAATCGATCGTTTCTTGAGGACTTGTTGTTTTACTAAATAACAATGGCTCTTTGCCTCCGATAATCTGACCTAATAGATTTTTTCCTTCACGCATAATATTTAAACTATTCATTGTGGTATCGACAACTGTCGAAGGTTCACTATAAGGAAGCTCACCCGCATCAATAATCAAGTCAATGAGAGTTTCCTGTTTATCAGGCAAATCTTTTAATAGCTGTTTAATACTGTATGGACGAGGCCTGTAAGACATATTTGCAGAAGTTGCAGTAATCGGTTTACCATAAGTTCTGACCAAATCAAGAATAAGGCTGAAATCAGGCATTCTCACACCTAAGGTTCCATATTCAGATTGAACGCCATTTGCAACTTTATTTAAACCTTTTGAGACAACTGTAATCGGTCCCGGTAAATAATTTTCATAAATGCTTCTTGCAATATCATTTATATCAACATATTTATTCGCCATATCAATATCACTAACAGCAATTGAAATTGGTTTACCCTCTCGCCTTGCTTTATATTTAAAAAGCTTCTCAACTGCATTTAGTTTAGTTGCATCAACACCTACTCCATAACAAGTTTCAGTAGGATAAACAATCAAGCCGCCTCCAGAAAGCACCTTTACAGCTTCTTTTACGATTTCATCAATATTTGTACCGTTATATGTAACTATCTTCATGCCGATATTATATCATAAAACCAGTATAATCATTAATAGAATCATTAACAAAACCTACAATATGACAAAATAATAAATACTCACAAATAAAAACAGAATAAATATAGTAATAATCGTATAAAAGTAGCAAAAACCGTAAAAAATGTTTTACATATAAATATTTATATAACCAACCACTGTACAGAGCAGGCATAACTTACCATTACAATCCATTCGTTAATTGTAAAATTAGCGTTTTACACATTGTATTAATTAATTATCGCTTATTGTAAGAATAATATACTCCTGTGTAGTATAAAACTTGACAGTTTCAGAAGCATGTACTATACTCTAGTATAGTATGAGTACATATTCAAAAAGAATCAAAAAAATATCTGGCCAGGTTACCGGTATTGAAAAAATGATAGATAATAACAGAAGTTGCGACGACATAGTCCAACAAATAATAGCAGCAAGATCTGCCCTATCATCGTTAGCAACAGAAATATTAGTTGATGCTAGTTATACCTGTAGCGCTCGTAATAGGCAGGATATGATGAAAAAGTACCTTACAAAACTATTTAAAATGTAATTCATAATCGTATGGCACATTTAGTATTAGATGATAATAACTTTGCTTCGGAGATCGAATCATTCAAGGGCGTTGCTTTAGTTGATATGTGGGCACCATGGTGTATGCCATGTCAGATGCTCGGTCCGGTAATAGAGGAAGTGGCAAACGAAATCGGTGATAAAGCCAAAGTCGGTAAATTAAATGTTGATGAGAATGTAAATACTGCTACGAAGTACAACGTTTCAAGTATCCCATATGTTGTTGTATTTAAGGACGGACAGATTGTAGATACTCTTGTAGGTATCAGACCAAAACAAGATTATATAGATGCAATAAATAAGCAGTTGTAATTTTCTATTATCACGAATCAAGGGGCTATCTTTTAGCCCCTTTTTTTTGTTACAATGTGATGTAACATTTGTTATAGTTTTTCCTACACATATTTCGACTCATATACATATGAATATTGTTACAATGCAAATAATAAGATTAGAATTACTCCATTGGAAATTTCATTATCAAAAGATCAGCAAAATGTTTTAAAAACATTGTTAGCCTGGACATTTGACGAAAAAAGAGATCAATATATCACAGTTGGTGGTTATGCAGGTACCGGCAAAACAACTTTAGCAAGCCAGCTTCGCAAAGAATTGCATAAAATGATGCCTAATCTCAAGGTTTCATTTTGCGCATATACTGGTAAAGCTACTAGAGTGTTACAAAGCTCATTGAGTAGAAATAAATCAATATTTCCCAATGATACACTTTCAACAATCCACGGAATGATTTACTCTCCAATAGTAGATGATAGAGAAAATATCGTTGGTTGGAAAAGGAAAAATGAGTTAAAAACTGGTTTGATTATTCTTGATGAAGCCTCAATGATTGACGAAAACATTTGGAATGACTTAAAAAACTACAATGTCCCGATTATCGCAATTGGAGATCATGGCCAATTACCACCAATAAACGGCAGTTTTAATCTCATGCAATCCCCTATACTTAAACTAGAACAGATCCACCGTCAGTCAGAAAACAATCCAATCATTCATATGTCTATGTTGGCCCGTCAAGAGGGACAGATACCTATTGGCAGATATGGTGACCGAGCAATAAAATATGATAGACACTCTGACGATAGTCAAACAATATTAGGTGACCTATTAAGCGGTTTTAACGATGAAACATTAATTCTGTGCGGTTATAACAATACCCGGGTAAATATAAACAAACACATTCGCCTTGAACGAGGTTACGAATCTGATAAACCCGCCTACAACGACAGGGTGATCTGTTTACGAAATAACCACACCAAACAAATTTACAATGGTATGATCGGCAAAATTAAAAGTATTAACGAATACGAGAAATACTACCAAGTCTCAATCGAATTTGCTGATGAAGAAATGATATATGATGGTAAAATTTTAGCAGACCAATTCCATAACACCGTACCTAATAATTTTTCTGACAGGAGAATTATCGGTAAGGAATTTGACCTTTTTGATTTTGGATACGCTCTTACTGTTCATAAAGCTCAAGGTAGTCAAGCCCCTCGGGTGATACTTCTCGAAGAGCGTTTCAAACAGATGGATGACGATATGTGGCGTCGATGGCTCTATACTGCTGTTACCCGTGCATCCGAAGAGATTTTTATTTTAGGGTATTAAGGTTGGTAGCCACAATAATTAAAAATCTTATTATGAAGATCAAAATCTTCAGCAAGAATTTGTTCGAAACTATCTCCCTCGAGTACAATTGCAAATCTTAAACATGGAGGAATATTATTTAGTTCATCTTCGGAATAATTACAGAATGTTGATCCCGGACCTAATAAAGCTACCCACTCTGAGATAGAGCTATCCTCTTCTTGGTTGCTTACTGAATTAATAATATCAATATACAATTTAAATACTTCTGAATAATTTCCATCTCTAATACCATTTAAAATTCTATACGCATACGAATCTTGAGCATTCTCTGAATAATACCTATTCTCAATTATCGCTTTAATAATACGAGCATTCATATCCAATTGAGCTTCTTGCTCAAGGTCCGAGAATGAGCTACAGTGTAAATATCCATCATATGTAATTAATGCTTTAATTTTCTCGATCGTGATTGAAGAAGGATCGCGAATTTCCAAAGTGTTAGGATCTAAACCGATATTTACGGCATAATTTATTAATTGTGTAAAGAACTCAAAATTATATGTTGCTTCAGTAATAACTGGTACTTCTCTCTGTAATACTGGATCATAAGCTTTATAAACAAGATAAATATGAGACACGCGATAGCCTCCTATTTCACTATCCGCAATAAAAAAGTAACTGTCCTCATCAATCTGTGTGAGTTCGATATTATCCGGAGACAGATCAGGTGAAAACCCTCCATGTTCTAATTCATGAGAAATATTTTTGAGGAATGATTGCTCAACAGAATTTCCTCTTCTTTCAGCATCAGCAATGATCGAATCTGGACATACAAGAATTTTCCCAGAATCTGGGTAATAAGTAGCATATGCATTATTACATGGAGGTGTATTACCTCCTTGTGCCACAATATTGTCACACATAATACTAACATCTTCGCCTAGAAATGTTTTAATCATCAATCCTGATTTATCACAAAATTGTTGAATATTTGCATCAGAAATACCTTCTGGGGAAGCGGGTAATGTTGCAGCTATTATCGTAGCAGCAACTTCTGGTGAAGGTCCATTCGGTCCACTAGGACCTTTCGGAGTACATGCAACTAATCCAGCAAGGATAGCAAAAGAAAGCCCAAACCTAATAAATAATGATCTTAATTATTCCGGACGCATAAATTTTCTATTTACATATTAAATTAGAAAGCGTAGTTTAGTAAGCATATTAATTAATAAATGTTTACATTTCTTCCGCCGATAGTATATATATACGAGAAAACCCCAAAAAAGTAACAAAATTATTAAATTTAATAAGAAATGGAAAATCGGATTAGGAGAATATCTTCACGAGAAATAATGTAAACTGTGTTTGTAAAATTTCCGAATGTTTGCTATACTTACGGAATGTTCTCGAAGACACGTTCTTTTATGGAGTGGTAGTTCAGTTGGTTAGAATAACGCACTGTCACTGCGTAGGTCGCGGGTTCGACCCCCGTCCACTCCGTATTTATTTCGGCCTATTATTCCTCTACGTTTCCAAAATGTCTTATGATATCTTTTTCCCTATTATATACGCTTGTCAATATTTGATTGAAAGGCTATAATCCACGATAATGGAAATATGGTTAATATTCTCACTACTTTCAGTCCTTGTTCTTGCAGGTACGGAGATATCTCAGAAAATATCACTAACTCAAAAAGTTAATATCTCAGCTATAACAAACAACTTCTTTGTTTGGACATTTCAGGGAATAATTGGATTATCAATAGCATTAATCGTTGGGCAGTTCTCAATCGATATTTCACAAGGTTCAATAATTAAATTAATACTGATAAGTTTTGTATATTTTGCAGGAGGGACTTTATTCTATTCTAGTTACAAAGGTAACAGTCCAAGCATATCAATAATCCTAGGGACTATTTCAGTTATCATAAGTAGTACATTAGGAACGATGTTTTTGAATGAAACTTGGAGCATTGCAAAAATTATCGGCATAATTCTAATAATATCCGCGATATTTATTCTCAATATAAACAATAAAGAGAAATTTAATAAATACAATTTTCTGGCTATCGCAGGTGGTATTTGTTATGGAGTTGCATATACACTTGACAAGTCGATAGTTTCAAACATGTCACCATTTATGTATTTAGGCTTGATGTGTTTGGGCGTTGCTATTGTATCTTTGCTTATCAGTTTCAAAACTGTTACTTCAGAAAGTAAAGCTCTAGCAATTAAAAACTTTTATCCGATGGTTTCATCAGCAATATTTGGATCTGCTTTCAATATTTTCACATTTTTTGCTTACAAGAATGGTGCAAACGTAGGTATAACTGATGCAATAAATAATACAAATATATTCTTTGTTATCATCCTTGAAATATTAATTCTAAAAGATAAAAGTAATTTATTGAAAAAGCTCATTTGTGCAATAATTGCCTTTACCGGTATCATAATAATTGGCTTATTCTAAAATACTCATTTTTTCAGTTTCCATAAAATATATATTATTGATATAATATTTCGACATTAATAATTTTATTTATTAAACCTATGCAAAACGTTATTACAACAGAACAAGCTAAGCAAATAGGAGATCAAATCGGAGTCGATTGGAATAAGATTGACCTTGAGCAATTTAGAAAAGGAATGACTGTAGAATTAGAACACGGTACAATCGATCCAAATACAAATGTTACAAATGATGATCTAATCATTACTGGTAAAATTGCATTAGCACACCTTAACGAACTTGCAGATTATTACGATAGACTAGCCAAGATTGAGGAAGAATAAATTACTAAATTTTATATTTAAAAGCCATACCCTGTTATTGGTACTAATGCCATTTGGAAGCACTTTTATATTCTTTGCCGTATTAGAAGTTATCAAGGGAGCAGCAAAAGCATTGTACTCAGGTTCTTTCGAAGCGTTAACATACGACTCATTAAAAGATAATGGAAAAGAAGATTTATATCCAACGATAAGTGCTAATTTGGTAACAGTATCATGGATCGGATACATACTTGCTGGAGTATTAGGAGGAATTTTATATGATATATGGTTTGGATTACCTTACTTAGTACTTGCGTTACTTTATTTTATTATAATAATTCTGTTCATTGTTTATGCAAAAGAGCCCAGTGTAGATTCTGTAAAAGTAACTGTTAAGAATTATTTGAAACAGAATATTGAAGGATTTAACGAGCTCTTTTCCAAATTTAACGTGTCAATTGTTACTATCATTTTGGCAATAATTACGATAGGTTACTATACTGCTTCAGAACTACTCGGGATTTCACAAGGCAATCAATACGGATTATCAGGTACACAAGTTGGACTAATCTTTACTTGTGGTTATATCGTATCTGTAGGTCTATCCTATGTTTTTCCATTATTTTTAAAGAAATTCAAAACATTATCAATTGTTGTATCTGCAACATCGGCATTATTAATCTCATTTCTTCTTGCTAAATTTGTAAGCCCTGTTATCGGTGCTTCGCTAATTGTTCTAAGAATCTCGAATTCCTCAACATTCAGCAATATTCGGAGCATAATACTCAATAAGAACATCAGTTCAAAAAACAGATCTACTGCTCTGTCCTCATTTGCACTTATTTATGAGCTTGGTTATGTCGCTATCGCATATTTTGCAGGCAAATATATCGGGAATAATTCGCCAAATGACTTCGCATTTCTACTTGGTATCATATTATTAGGATTACTAGTGTTTCTATTGGTGATCTATCTCTTTTTCCGCAAGAAAAAGTTACGAAGGCAAGCTATAAAAACTAATCCATTTTTATGTTTTCAGTTCATTAGAGTTTTATTACTGTCCTAAAACCCCAATGAAACATATTCATATTCATCCGAGAAAAGTTCCGTATCACCTACTTTAACTCGAAGATTTTGTGAATCAGTTGGAACTTCATATATATTTGTAAATGTCTTTTCAATACCTGGATTAATATTTTCTAAAATTAGCAGATTTGCACTATCTTCACATCCAAATATATCCGAACTAGTTATAAATTCCCGGTTCTTATCATCATATAAATAAAGATAACTTACTGACACCATTTCGCTAGAATTATTTTTTATACTAACTTTTATCTTCACAAATGTACCAGAATTTGCAATACAATCATCTCCATAGCTATAAGATGAAGGAATTGTGCTCCCAAGATTAGTTGCCTCAAGCACAGTCCATTCAACATTTTTAACATTTACTTTTTCACCTAAAGACTTAGGATTATTAAATTTTTCTTCAGTTTTTGCTTCTTCTTCTTGCTGTTGCTCATTAAAATCTTTGGCGACATTGGAAATACCTTTTGCTGTAAGCAGGATTATTGATAAAGCACAAATACCTAAAAAGACTAATATAGCAAGGATAATCAAGAGAATCTTGACTCCTTTACTCATTTTTTTCTTTTCGGTAACTACTACGGACAAATTATTATTTTGCTCGTTTGACATAGCTTTTGATTAAAAATTTATTTTAGGTTTATTGTATAAAGATAAGTTGAATATGTCAAATTCTTGTTATTGGATAGGCATATTTCAGATACTTTATAAAGTACTACTTCGAAAAATATTAAGAAAGAATTTTATGAATATTTTATACAAATCTCAATAAACAATCATTTCTATTCTAGTAAACTCATAATGAAAAACTGGTAAAATATTCACAAAAGGATTATACTGAACTGTGAATATCCTCACTATTCAAATAATCTCTTTTTTTATTTTATTAGTACTTGGTTCATTACTCCATTTCACTCATGCCTGGTTTAAAAAGGGAATATTGCTCCATTTTTTTTCGGCACTCAATGAAAGTACTTGGGAGCATATGAAAATGCTAGTTGCCCCAACATTAATTGTAACGATTCTTCAGTATTTTTTATTAAAAGATCAATATGGGAATCTAAATAACTCATTTTTTATTTTACTTTTTATTGAGATACTTACCATACCTGCATTATTTGAAACACTTAAGCGAATCGTTAAAAAAGTACCTTTTGCAATAACAATAACCATCTTTGTATTGGCAATAATTTTTGGATTAATAGGTCAATATTTTTCTTTAATTAATAATTTCATGCTTTTTCCAGAGAATGTTGCTTTAATAATCTATGTTTTTATTATTTTGTGCTTTGCAATATTTTCATATTACCCGCCAAAATTTTTTATATTTAAGGATCCAATTACTGGAAAGTATGGTGATGTAAATGAGCAAGAATCTAAGCGTTCAAAATAGGATTTTGTTACGCAAGAGAAAGTTTATGAATTAATTAAAATATTATAATTGACCAAAATGAATAAAAATCATGAGTATTTTTATATAGATATCAACATTAAATCCATGAAATTAGTTGCTTGGGGTAAATCAGATACGGCCACATTGACTGGAGAAACAGATAATAATGATATACATAGAATTTTCTTAACTGAAGGACAATACAATAAATTTATTAAAATAATTTAGGAAAATAAAATGGAAAATCAAAACGATAGCTCAGTATGTTGCCCTCTCTTCAAACCTGAAAAGTGGGACAAAAAAAGTTTTACTTGGACAGATATGAAATTTGTTAAGGAAACTATTCCAGAATTTCTTCATATACCTTCTCCTAATGCAATCGACAAAAAGATTACTAAAATGTGGAGTTCTATAGAAAAAACAGGCGCGATGCTTGAGAATAAAGATGACACCTTGATACTTTTTCATGATCCGACACCTTTTAGAGGAGAGATCTTTATTGCAGTTTCAAAGGAAGTTCCCAACGAAAATAATGTTGTATTAAGTGGTAACTTTGTGAGCAGAGTTTACGACGGTGGGTACAATGATATTTCAAGATTTATTAAGGATATGAATTCATATCTTGCAGAATCTCAAAAAAAGGCAAAAGATTTTTACATTCATTACGCCTATTGTCCAAAATGTGCAGAAAAATATGGACATAATTATATGATCATTTTTGCAAAAGTATAGGCGAAATCTTTTCTCAAATTGTACGAGGGCATGAAAAACATGTTATAATAATATATGGATACAATTACTCAAAGTGGAATAATCATTGATAATCGACTTAGTATATCGACAACAGAAGGCAATACATCTGTTTCAATAGCCCCAGCTCCAGAACATGTGCAAACCTCACAGACACCTGCTACCCATCTATTGAGGCCAGACACGTCAATCACAACGATAACTAATGTACAAGATTATTCCGCTAGTACAGGACCTGACACGTTAACTAATTCACAACCTGCGAGAATATTTATCCCTGAAGCAAGACTTGCGGCACCTGGAGACCACCAAATAAGGGTTTATCATATTCAAATTGGACAGCAATATTACGATATAAAAATTATTGAGCAGGTACGGCCAGGTAATTGTTTCGAGTATTCAATGCTTAATGCCATAATAATGGCACTTCATTTTGGATTAATAATTCCAGAGTAGATTACAGACTATCTTTTAGAAAATTTACATGATCCAGCCTCTGACTTCGAAAGAGGTTATGTTTTACTCTTTTTACACAATATATATAATTTATCAAAATTTAGAGGAATCCCACTTACTGAAGATGATAAAAAAAACATAAAAGACAAGTATAAGAATATTGAAGCAGAATTAACCAGCGGAAATTGTCTAGCCATATTTGCAGAAATTCTTAGTAGTAATCGTACTGAAGAAATAGAAGCCGGTAGAAATTATTTCTTCGGAAGTTTCGGACTAAGAAAAGTAGAATCAACTTTATCTATACGAAATGGAATATATTCAATTGGCAACATCAGAGATGGCCATGCGACAGCAATTCTAGTAAGAGATGGAAAATACTTTTGTATCGATACAATGATTCGAGGTAATGTAATAAATGTGATTTCTGCTAATCAAGTATTATCAATATTGAAAAATACTCTTAATAATGGCGGATTTGTCGCTTTTAAAGAGTTAGAAGTTGACCGGCATTATTAAATCACTATTATTGTTCAATATGACTTTTTTGTTCTCTATTAATAATAATCTTAGTTATCTCATCTAGAAATCTCTAAAAGTTCACTTACTTGCATCAGCAAAAAAGTAAAAAGTCCGGTTGCATTATCAAATATGATGGCTAACCTCATGCAAATAATAAACCGTATCTCGATAACACAACTACTTCTTCTTACTTTTAAAGTATCCATTATCTCTAAACCAATTGTATTGGTCGAGCAAGGATTTCTTAAGGGGCATAGGGTTATATCCAAGTTCTTGAGTAGCTTTTTGGTGAGAAATATTACTATTACTGTTTAAAGTATCAAGACTGTATGGAGTTATTGTAGATTTTTTATTAAAGAAACTTAATAAATATGAGATAAACTTTGCAAGGCTATATTTGATAATTTTAAGAGGCTTAAATTTCTTTCCAGTCTCGAATTCTCTAAGATAATTAACATAATCACGCATACCGATAGCCTCGCCGGATAAAAGATATATCTCTCCAAATTTTTTCATCTCAAATGCTTTTATCATACCTTCCACAACATCTCTTACATCAACATAATCGTATTTCCCATCTATAGTAGAAGTAAGTCCAGAATCAACAAGCTGAATCATACTCTGACCAAAATAGGATGGGCGATAATCATACGGGCCTGTAACACCTGTAGGCGCTATGATAATTGCCCTGAGTCCTCGTTGCATACCGCTGAGCACTTCTTTAGTTGCATATGCTTTAGAGCAATCATAATGCCCCCTCTTTTCGTTTGTATCGATACAAAATGGTGTCTTCTCTGTAATTAATTTATCAGCTGTCGAAAAGGCATGAATCGAGCTTGTATAGACAAGATCTATATCTTTTAAAATACATATATTTACGAGGTTTTTTGTACCATTGATATTAATATCATATGTATACTCTTTATCATAATAGGAGATATTTATATAGCTCGCGAGATGAAATACTGCTTCCACACCTTCACAGGCTTTTTCTAATGAATCATAATTTCGCACATCGCCCGTAACAATCTCACATTCACAATCCTTAATAGAATTAGTATCTGATGAGTCTCTAACTAAAGCCCTTACCTTGTATCCTCTTTTTATCAATTCCTTAATAAGAACATTTCCTATTCTACCTGTAGCACCAGTGACTAATACCATATTATGTAAATGATAAATTAATTAGAGTCCTAAAGATGTAATCTGATAATTGAAAGAATAACCTTGGTTTTTTGCTTCTTGCTCAATCTTGCTCCTTATTTCCTTGTAATCAAAATTGTAAGTGTATTTTTTGCCAAATAGTTGCGATTGTTCCTCAATATTCCCCTCTCTGGCACCACCTAATGTATTGTATGTTTCTGCCTTAAATCCAAAACCTGTTGACATATCACTATCAAAACCGCCTGACGATAAACCTGAGTTATTCTCTACTAACATTTCAGTAAATTTAATCTGCTTTTCTTCTTCATTCACTCGTATTTTCGCAACATATGTTAGTTTTTTTGATGAAAGAAATGCCTTGCGTTCAGCAATAATAGTCTTATACTCCCAAATGCCTTTATTTTCCTTCCACTCTCCGCCTAAACTACTTACCACATTTTTAATATTTTCTATCATATTATTAAAAAACAAATTAAATACTTTTTAATTAACAACATACTCCCTATCTGCAACAATTGTTTCCAGATTTTCATTTGTTGCATCATAAACCGTCATAGTCAGCTCGACTCGTAACTTTCCTCTTTTTTCAATAAATGTTGAGGTAAAACCACATACTTCCTTACTTTCTCCAGCTAAAATACCTGAGCCCTCTTGTTCTTGATAAAGGTATTCTCCATTATTTTCATCAATATAAAATTTCCACATGCATTTAATAGTTGTCGCATACTTCCCATTACCTTCAACCAAGGCGTTATACATCCTTGCTTGACCCTTTTGGAAATACTCTTCTTCTGGACTAATTATTGTCAGTTTCAAATTATGCTCAATATCACCATCTTCATCTTGGTTAGCTTGAGTAAAAGAATTTTCGCTATCGATTTCTGAATCACTTTCTTCAACGACACCATCTGTTCGAAGATCACGTCCAGTATTATTTATATTCTTATTAAAGAAAATGAGGTAAATACCAGCTACTAACGATATTAATAGAAGAATAATTATTATTATAGTAATACTTCTTTTACTTGTTTTATTATTTTTTAGATCACTATCTTCCATCCTACTTTAATAAAAAATTATATAGCTATTCTATTATATTTTTTTTGTAAATACTACCAATCTTTCTTGCACTGTTTGAATAGTATCGTCGCTAGAGTCATATTTACACACCAAATTGAGGTATTCTCCATTATTGTTTATAAATACTTCGGTTGTATCATCTCCTTGTGCATAGATTATTGTTTTAATAACTTCATATTGAATGACCGAACTATTATCATTAATAATTGACACAATATCTCCTTCTACTAATTGATCAATATCAGAAAAAACTCCATTGGTCTCTGTACCTCCATGCCCTACAATTATTGCCGTACCAGTATCACCAGGTTTCTTGCCATAAATATACCAACCGACATCATTATCACTCGCAGGTAATTCAATATCCCGACTTTCGTTCAAACCGACTTCGACAATAGAAGCATTTACACTTATCTTATCTATTAATAATTTTTGCGATGTAGGATGATTTGAAATATCGTCTTCTTTTTCTAAATGAGTATCTGTTATTTCTGTTGGATTATTTTGAATATTATTTTCTGTATCATCGGATAAAACCGGTCGATCCTCCAATTCTGAGGAAGAAGATATTTTCCTATTAGGTAAATAAATAAACAGATATGCCATAATAGAAATTAGCAAAAATAAAAATACTGATGATATTATCAAGAAAGTTTTGCGATTATCTATCATATACAGCTATCATACTAGAAATAAGCATTATTTTGAAATTATTTCGATTACGAAATATAACCTCAGGTAAAAAGTAACCTGCTATTCAAGACTTAAACGCTGAATAATAATGATATCTAGTAATTGTATATACTATTAAATATGATGCTCTTCTGCTTCCATCGCCTCTGCTTTTGTAGCATGGATAGTGCCTTCAGGGTGATTTGCAGGAGCGTATATTGTGTAAAGCTTAAGCTCTGTACTTGTTGAAGTATTAATAATATTGTGTTGAGTCCCAGCTGGAACAATAAAGACATCGTCCTCTTTAAACATCATTTCCTCACCATCCATTATTACTTTTCCTTCACCTTCTTCAATTCTAAAGAATTGGTCTACATCATTATGAACTTCAGCTCCAATATCTTCACCTGGAAGTAATGACATTACAACTAATTGCATATGTGATCCGGTAAAAAGAACTTTGCGAAAATTACCGTTTGATTTCGTTGCCTCTTCAATATCTGTTAAAAAACCTTTCATAATTTAATTTTTAATAATTTATATATCTATGTTAACTCTATACCAAAAGTACAAATATTGCAAAACTTCAAAAAAAGCCTGTCACTATTAAATAAAAATAGTTCTGGTTGAAAACTTTTTTTCAACGATTTACAATATTTAATAAAAAATATAGATACTAAACTTTTTCGCCACATTCAGCGCAGAATTTTGCACCCGGTTGAAGCTTAGCTCCACATTTTTTACACTTACTGTCATCTACTAATTTTTGTCCACAATTTGGACAGAATTTTGCATTTGTTGCCAAAGGAGTCTCACACTCAGGACAAGATCCAACTACTCCAGCTCGCCAATTCTCTGCTCCTAACTTTTTGTCTTCTTCCGCCATTGCAGCATGAGCCCAGACCTCTTCGACTGATCTTGATGATTGAGCTGCCGCCATCTCGACACCTAAATCAGGACTACATTCTTTGCATAAACCCTTTTTAACATTCCAACATTTCTCTCGGCAAACCCAAGCATTACATCTTGGGCATTGGATAAATTTACTGCTTAACTCTTTAGTTGCTTCGACAAAAGCTTGATCATGAGCCTTCTGCCAAGTTGCAGAGCGTACATCTTCAGAAATCGAAGCAGCATGAGATAGAATCCCTCCGAATATATTACCCGCAGTATTTAAAACTTGAGAAACACCTCCTGCAACATATGGCTTAAATGCGGATCTATATCCTGCCCCACATTTATCACATTTAAACTCAAACTGGAAGCCATTATCAGTTGACAAGTCTTCATAGTTGTTAGTAAATCTAATCTCTTCTGACATAATAATTCTCTATATAAATAATATATTTATTCTGTTTCGATATCCTGGAATGAAAGTGGTAATACTAATCCTTCACTGTTATCTGTTTGATACTTTACTAGTTCCCAGCTATTATCAACATTTTCATAATAGAAAAAACCGAGATTGTCAGTATATCCCCATAATCTTGAAGACTCATCCCAAATAAAAGCAACTTTGTGAGTATTCTCATAAGCTGCTCCTGCAAGCAATATTTCATCTGTATTTAAATCATAAACATAGGGCACAAAATACCATGACGATCCATTTGTTGCTTTATACTCAACATGTAATTTATAGTTGCCGTCTGGTGAAATTAAAGGTTCGTTAACAAAAGCACATTTATTGCATGTGTAAAGTTCGTTATAAGTTACTTTATTTTTTGTATAATAACTATTTATTAAATAGTATGCGACTAATGGCAAAACAATCAATATTATTATTGCAAATATTGCTAGTGGTTTTGATAATACACCTTTAGATTCTGGAGTGTTGTTTGAAGTTGTTTTGTTTGTTTGTCTTACAACTTGATTTGTTCTTGTTGCTTTTTTAGCTGATTTCTTTTTCTTACTCTGAGCCATATATAAATTTTTTAAAAATTATCTCTTATATTTATATAATATTTGCATATTTTTGTCACGCGTATTTTTGTTTGAAATTGTGATAGTGCTATTATTTCATGTAAGATAAGGGTTTGTAATGGTACAAGATAATTTTGAAAATATTCGGTTGGTTACATAAATCTAACTGACCCTTAGCTATAAAGTTTTTTCATAGACATAACCTTGAATATAATCTTTCTCGCATTTTAATAATTCGCCATTACGGATTGTTGTTTCGTAGATTTTGTTACACCCAATCCGATCATAAAATTCATAATTACACGATTGATCTGTAAGTATTAATAATTTTTCGATACCATCTTTTTTAGCTTTCTCGAATAAATCATGTAACATTTTTCGCCCAAGCCCATTTTGCCTGTGATACTTATCAACAACAATAATACTCAATTCCCCATCATAATTCTGCATCACACTATCTGGACAATAATCATAATCTTCATTGTATTGTAAAAGCTTGCTCTTATACTTAATTAAACTACTTGAGTAAGCAATTTTTTCCAATAATCGGAATATCTTCTTTCGTAGACCATGTTTCGTTGATCCATATTTCATATAACCACAAAATCCAATGACCCTACCGTCTTCTTCCTCGAAAAATAACTCTTCACTACTTGCAATTATATCTAAAACATATATCCATGCGCAGATTTTGCCCTTTGATTTTGAGACTGACTTTCCTAAATCCCATTCGCTATACAAAAGATTAACCATCTGTCTTATTTGACGAAAATTCATAGATAAATATTACTACAAAAAGTGGGAAAACAAAATGGGTGTGCAGGGGATTGAACCCTGAACCTAACGGTTAAGAGCCGCTTGCTCTACCAATTGAGCTACACACCCTTTCAAGAAATAATGCCTATTATTAGGTCTGGCGTGTGTATTTTAGCACAAAGATTGTATTGATTCAACTTTGAGAATAAGCTTTGATTAGAATGAAATGAAAAATAAAACGATGAAGTAAATATTTATCTATCATTCTTTATTCTTTGAAATGATTTCTACACTACCTGCTTATTACTCCTTACAACAATATCCTTGTTAACAATTAGTTTATCCTTTTTTGCTTTTTTGACGAAGAATTCTTTTAGCAAATTACCATTTTTATCTACCATTGTAAAATCAAGATTTAACGGTTTTATGTAATACTCTCCTGCAGGGACAATAAAACGATAAGCACCTTCGTTATCAGTAATACGTTTTCTAAAAAGACGATTGAAATCCGTTTCAAATAGACCAACCTCAACGTTCTCAGCAGGCTTTTTATCTTCAAGTCTTACATAACCATATTTTATTCTGTTCTTCCATAATCCAAAGAACAATGTCAATAAAGATGGTATGTACAGTAGAATGATAATAAGATTAATTGTAAGAGGATAAATTCGGTACACTGAAACACTGTAAGCAAACAATACAAAAATCAAAGCTGTCATTAGATAGCTAAAAAATGTTTTAAGAAAGTATTTGAACTTTGCATTACCAACCTTCTTTCCTGAAATCTTAAGATTATCAATTGGCACGGATAATACAACTTCTGAGCTTTTTTCAAAAACAAAAATTTCTCCATGATATATGTTTTCAGATGGAGGATCGACCTTACCAGATACTATCGTTGATGGATATCGATAACCGCTTGCGATAACTATCAAATAGTACTCACCTTCATCAAGAGTTGTGGTAAAAATACCATACTCATCTGTGACTTCTGTTCTCACCAAACGACCTTCCTTAGACATAATACGCACTATTGCTTGGGAAACAGGCTCTTTAGTGACAGAATTATATACATATCCATAGGGAGTACCCTTTTTTCTCAAACCTAAAATAGCAAGAAGATTGAAGAAGAATTGTGATAGAAATGCAGGAATATTTGCTAACTGAAATCCTAGGAATACTGTAGATACGGCAGTAGTTACTACTGGAGTGGCGGTTGTAATAACTTGCGAAGTTGTTTCACCAATATTTTCAATAATATTTGTTGTAGTTTGATTAATTACCTCTGTTACTTGTTGAGTTATTTGAGTAATCTCAGATATTATCGGAATATATGGAGTTTCTGGCTCCTCTTCTTCCTCTTCTTCTACATCATCATCTTCGACTTCTAGAAGTTCTTCCGGAGTCTCATACATTATCCCACATTGCTTAGTGAAATTTCCTACCAAATCAGCAGTGTTGATACAGACCTGATAAGTTTGATAATATGATCCTTCCGGATTTTTTCGCAAGCTATCGAGAGAAATATTAAATGTGTAGTTATCTCCGACATTTGTTTTTGTTGAACATTGATACTCTTCATCAGTTTCTTCATCAAAACAGGTAAGTTCATACATTGAGATACCTGAATAATCTGTTATCTCAGCACTTATTGTAATAACATACGGATCTTCTGACTTATCAGTACTTACATTATTAACAATTACAGTGGGATTAACAGTATCTATATATGTATTTACAATATTTGACCATGGACTGTATTGATTTGCAAGATTTACAGCTCTTACTCTAAAGTATAAATCGGCATCTGTTAAAGATGAGATATATTGGTAGAAATTTGTAGAAATATTGTTTATCTGATTTATTATTACTGCACATTGTGGATCGCTACACACTATTAACTGATAACTATACGAGCCGACAGGGCCAGTCCAATTTAAATCAATCGGGTTATTACTTCTATATTCATCAATATTTGATAGAAATACTCCGCCAATTTCTATCCATCTGGCATATACAACCTGATTGGACATAAATTTCTCATAGGCCGTAACGTTTGTTGCCCTAATACCATATTCATCTTGTACATTGGAAGTTAAGGTAAAATATGCGTAGCCATTACTATCAGTAACTCCACTTCCAGAAATATTAAGTCCTGTTTTGCTATCAATCTCAATCAGTTGAAGCTCAAAATTGCCCACAGGATCATTGAATTCATCGTACAGATAAATAGTTGCTATCGTTGGTTTACCAATCTCATTAATAAATTGACTTACAGAAATATCGTAATATATTTTGGGCGGAACTGTTGCAGTAATCACAACATCACTCTGTTGTGCTTTTGCAGTATTTCTAAGTAATGGGTTCCTCTCTATAGATACAATCGAAAGTAATAATGCTAATACACCTATCAGAACAATTAGAAAAAGAGTTAGAAATTTGAAATTACTTTTTCTTTGTGAGTTATTATTCCCCTTATTCTCGATATCTTCAGTAATAGATTTTATTGGTTGGGCGGTTAATTTCATATATATTCTTTAATATAATTATCGAGAATCTTTGTAATCAGGCTTTTATTATTCTCAATACTTACAATAATTGTCTTACTATTATTAGTCGATTTATTTGCCTTAATATAATTATTGTAACATTCTTGGCAGTACACCTCAAACGATTCTTTGTTAAAATACTCTGGCTTAAACTCCGTATTATTCCGTGAGCATTTTGAACACATTCTCCAATCAGGCAGAAAACCGTTACTCGATAAAAGGAAGATTCTATATCTATTTACAGCATCTTGAGAAAAACCGTTCATTATTACAGATTTCAATGCCTCATAAGTTTTTGTGTCAGTTTGATCTTCTTGAATTACTTTATTCGTCAAGCGCAAAACCCTTTCAATATTTTTAAGTTTTATTAATGTAAAATCAGGCATACATAGTAATTCACTTTCAGTGAGTACACCCATCCCTGAACCACGATAAAATGATACCTTAGCTATTGATGCAGTCTGAAGATTACCTCGATTTTTACTTGTTAATTTTCTTATTCCTTTTGCTAATATGCTAAATTTGCCAGTATTACGGCCAAAAACTGACAATATTTTATCTGATTCTGAGAAATTAATTGATTTGAGTATAATAATCTCATCCTTTAATTGAGCCATAATCTATTCTAGCACTCCCTTACGAAAAATCATAACAAGAGGTGTTTTGATGATTATTTTGATATCCTCAAAAATGTTTTTCCTTTTCGCATAACCCGCCTCCATCCTAAATCGATCAGGTATAGAGATTGCATTCCGGCCAGAAATTTGCCATATGCCAGTAATACCCGGTTTTACAGAATATGTTGCTTTAATATATCTTTTTATCTCAGGATATTTTTTTATATAGCCTTCTAATTCTTTTTTATATGGTGCTCTCGGACCTACTACACTCATATTACCCAATAAGACATTAAAAAATTGTGGGATTTCGTCTAAATCTGTTTTTCTAATTAATTTTCCAACTTTAGTAATCCGAGGATCAACATCTGCAGGTAGCTTACCTACTTTCTTCCATTCTTCATAATATTTTTGCCAATCTGGATGAATTTTAAGATAATAATCCCAATCGTGAGCTCTCAATATCATTGATCTGAATTTATACATCCTAAATATTTTTCCATCTAATCCGACCCTATCATTTATCTCAGTAAGTATTGGACCTTTACAACCATCAAAAACTATTAATAACGAGATAATTAAATAAACTGGCGAGAAGATAATAATTGCTATTATCGATACAATAATATCTAAAAGTCTTTTAGCTATTTTGTAAAACATTATTTAAAATAGATAAAAATTTATTTGTAAATGCTTCTTTAGAATATTTCTTTGCATTTTCGACACAATCCTTAGGATCAATTTTGGTTTTCTCAAAACGTTTAATTGCATCAATCAAAGATTCTGTATCCCACTCTTTAAAAAATACTCCTGTTTTGCCATCAATTACTGTTTCAAGCGCTCCACCACTTTTATGTGCAATAACTGGAGTACCACACGCATTTGCTTCAACTGGCACAACTCCGAAATCCTCATCCTTGATAGGTGAAAGCAGTGCAATACAGTTTGACAGGTTATCTGATCTTTCTTGATCTGAAACAAATCCCATCAATTCAATATTTTCTTTTACTCCAAGTTCATCAATAATCTTAGTTATTCGTTCCAAATCAGACCCTTTGCCAATTATTTTAAGTTTTTTGCCAAGTTTTGCACAAGCTCTAACTGCTAACTCTACCCCTTTATAGCACTCAATACGTCCAAGATATAAATAATAATCTCCTCTCTTGCCATAATTTGGCTTCAGTTTTTCAAGTTCAATGGGTGGGTATAGAACACCGACATCATCTCGTTTATAGACTTTCTTAACTCTGTTTTGTACCTCTTTAGAATTTGCATAAACTACATCCGCTTTCAATGTCGATTTTATATCCATAGCACGCCATATCGCATGAAGTGGTTTCTTAAAAATAGCTTGATAAATTACCCGATAAGTGAATTTCTTTGAATTAGCCATAACTCGCCTTTTCGGCATATAAATATATGGAGGCGGAGTCAAGCAAAGATGCACATGTTTTGTACCTTTTGGCACTCTTATCATCTTAGCAAAACCGTTGCTTACAGAAATTATCAGATCGTATTTATCTGTTGGGAAAAGAGCAAAACCTATCGGATATGTAATTTTATATTCATCACGTAGAAACTTTTCAAAGGGGATATATTGTGTAAAAGTATTTCTTACTTTGTTATTGGGGAAAAATTTCTTAACTAATTCCTTATCCTGTACAGAAGTTATTATTTCAGCTTGAGGTAATATTTCACACAGTACTTTTATAGTCAATTCTGCTCCACCATACTTAGTCAAATGGTCAGAAACTATAGCAATATTAAGTTTTGAAATATCCTTATCCATAATCTTTAGTGTTACTTACAGATTATAGTATTATTTAGTAAGTCATATATGATCCACAAAATTTGTTATTTTGTCAATAAATTTTTCAGATGTAAATTGTCTTGCCCTATTAATGATCTTTTTGGAATCAAATTTAGGTTTATCAAAATGATTTAAAATGGTTTTCAGATGCTCATAATCATCAAAGAAATATCCAGTTTCATTCTCTATCACAGTTTCTTTAACTCCACCTTTGTTATATGCAATTATTGGACAACCTTGAGCCATTGCTTCTATCGGAACCAATCCGAAATCTTCAACTCCACAGAAAATCAGTGCTTGGGCATTGCCATACAGAAATTTTATATACATATCGTCTGGTTGCATACCCATAATCGTAATATTTTTATGACGTCTTGCAATCTTTTCTAAATTCTTTTTTTCAGGGCCATCTCCGACAATTACCAGATTAAATCCAAGTGAAATAGATGCTTTGACTGCCCAATCAACCCTTTTATACATAAATAGCCTTGATACAACAAGAAAATATTTGTCGTATGGTTTAGTGAACTCTTTGTGTTTTTGTAATTTAGCATCTTTTAATGGTTCTTCATTTTGATTTATTGAATTCTCTAAGCTTTCAGAAAACCAATAACTGTCAACACCTGGATAAATAACTTCACAATCTTTTCTATATACTTTTTTTATTTTTTCAGCAATATATTTTGAATTAGCAATCAGATAATCAGCACGCTCAATTGCAACTTTATCCCACAATTTATACCAAGTACCCCACAATCTCGATAGTACTCTGATAACACCACTTTTATTGCCTACCCTAGCTTCTTCATCATTATCCCATTCATATCTTGGAGGAGTTTGAACTAAACAGATATGTTTACTATTTAGTCCAGGAATTACACCTTTTGCAGATCTTGCCGAAATCGAAATTATTAAATCGTATTTTTGAAGATTAAATGACTCAAATCCGACGGGAGCTAAAATATTGTATATCCTAGATACAAAAGCTCGATAAACCGGTAATTTCCAGAATAGTTTATTCAATCCTCTAATTTTGAATGCGACATGAACCTTTTTCGGGTCAATCTGAGGAAATTTCTCTGGAATAAAATAGGAAGTATAGATATCTGCTTGTGGATATTTTCTAAGAAGCGCAAAAAGAACTCTCTCAGCTCCGCCAATACTTACGAGCATATCTGAAACAATAGCAATTTTTTTGCAAATCATCTTACAACTCTCCAATTTGTTTAAAATCCTCAAGATCATCATCAGGCAGCAATGATTCTGTCTGATCAAGATCCTCGATAAGTTCTTTTATCTTAGGATCGTTTGCATTATATGCGCTTGGAGCCTTTTTGTCATCATCTCCATCATCACTGTCGCCATCATCAAAAATACCACCTTCGGAAAACATAGCGACAACTTCATCGTCAAATCCCTCAGGTTTAGAACTCGATTGTTCAAGACCCATATCTTCAATCTTTTCAAGCGATTCGTCTTCGCCTAAAACACCATTTTCAACAATCTTATCGACATCTAATCCTCCCTGAACTTTAATTTCCGAATCGTTCTTTTTTCTTAGATCTTCAAGAAATTTTTGAGCCTCTTCTCCATAAAGCTCTTTTACCTGCATCACTCGCATCGGAGCCTTGCAGCTTTTACAAATCCTTGCTTCCTCAACTTCTTCCTGACAATTGGGACATACATAATGAATCACCTGGATGCTTACTACTGGTCTAATTAAATCATCATTATTGGATTTTGTCGCCATCGTTATCTATACTAATGTTAATATATTTCGAGTTGAACAATATTAGATGGATTTAGTAGATCCCATCTGCTCATGTATTGTTATAATAGGATAATCTATAAAGACTATACTGTCAAACTAACCTCTAGTGATTAGACTCAATACATACTGACACAGCAGAATAGCATTCTGAATATTTCTAAGCTCATTCACCACATCCTATAAATAATACTACTTGTTAATCTGTTTCCGTTTTGTCATTAGTGTTAATGATTAATAGCCAGGAAATCTAGATTATTTCGCAATAGAGCTCTTTAAACTAATGCCTAATAAAAAATTCGAGATCTGAAAAAATTAGTACGGAGTAAATTCAAAATCAAAGTATGTATTATAACCACCCTTAGGCAACTTTAAATAACCATCAATTAACTTCTTTGAGTTTTGTATTATATATTTTGTTTTATCCTCTGTAGAATTTTGATTTTTATAATCTCCATTCATAAAGTCAATGCAATGCTTAAATACTGGAGTCGCAATATCGTGAAAGAATCCTGCAAGCGTTTGTTTTTTATCATGAGTAAAGTTCAAGATTATTAGTGCCACTCCAACACTGTGGTCTTAATTAGAATAGAAATAACCAACTTTAAAGCAATTTAAATAATCCTTTCCGCAATTCATACTTATATGGCTGATTCTCTTCATTTCGGCGGTGTCGATATATTCCTCTAACCATTCAGGAAAATGTTTAGATAAGATTTTGAAATATTTTTTCACTTCAGGCTTAAGTTGATTGTAGTATTTCCCCATTATGAATAATAATCAATATAAAAAACTCTATGATAATTACAAATTTTCTAGATTCCTAAAGTACTCAATTGTTTTCTCTAGACCATTTTTTAATTCAATTTTCGGCTCCCAATCTAACTTTTCTTTCGCTAAAGAGATATCAGGTTTTCTTTTTTTAGGGTCATCTAAAGGAAGATCTTTTCGAACAATCTTCGATTTGTTACCTGTCATTTCTAAAATGAGCTCAGCGAATTCTTTTATCGTGAATTCACTTGGATTTCCAAGATTAATTGGTCCGATAAAATCATCTTCAGTTGCCATCACTCGGATTATTCCCTCAATTAAGTCGTCAATATATTGAAATGAACGAGTTTGATTACCATCTCCAAATACCGTAATATCTCCTCCTCGTAAACCTTGCATCACCATATTTGAAATAACTCTGCCATCACCGGGATCCATAAAAGGTCCGTAAGTATTAAAGATTCGTATAACTTTAATTCTTGTATTCTTGCTTTTATTATAATTAAAACAAAATGTCTCTCCAACTCGCTTTCCTTCATCATAACAGGCTCGAACACCAAAAATATTTACATTCCCTCTATATGATTCTTTCTGAGGATGTTCAAGCGGATCACCATATATTTCAGAAGTAGATGCTTGTAACACCTTTGCATGCATTTTTGTCGCTAACTCTAGGACATTTACCAAACCATTTGTACAAGTATCTAATGTATACAAAGGATCTCTTTGATAATTAGGAGGAGATGCAGGACACGCAAAATTAAATATCTGGTCAAATGGCTCTCGAAATAAGTCTTCTAACGAGTCTCTTATATCATGTTTAATAAAAGTATAATTGGGATTTGGCAAGAATTGTTTATAATTTCTTTCAGAAGAACAGTATAGATTATCCGTTCCAGTAACAGAATGCCCTTCTTCGAGCAATCTTTTCGTCATGTTTGTCCCTATAAAACCTGCTGCCCCTGTAATTAGTACTCGCATAGTATCAAATACAAATTATCTATCCACACTTTCTATTTATCGGATATATTGAATATTGCCATAAAAACCAGTCCGTTTCAATAATCAAATCAAAATCCATATTTATTTTACTATAATATACTTCTTTAAAAATTCTTCCAATTCTTTTTCATCTTTAAATATCTCTTCAAAGATATTATAAAGAGTATCTGTAGCTTCATATTCACCTATTGCATAGCATTTCTTCCCTAATCCATACGCTATTCCTGACTCAATATGTGCAGCATTTCCTGCAGGTAAAACAAGTAATAAATTTCTTGAAGATTTCTCACCCTTCATATCATTATTAAATATATTTAACACAATATCACTCTTCAGACTTAAGGATTCTAATACTTTTTGTTTTTCTTCAGGAGTTTGATCATTATTTCCATAACCCCATTTGTCTTCATTCTTTAAGAAGCAATAATAAGGTATTTTGCATTTATCAAACACTTCACATATTTTAAGAATATTTTCTTTATTTCTCGCTCTCCCAGCAATAAAAAATTCATATTGATAATCCATAGTTTATGCCATAAAATTTATTAAGAAACACTTATTTCGTCAAGAGAAATAATTTCAGCAAATACATCTGCCCTTATGTTATTTTTATTCGTTAAAATACCCAAACTAATGATATGATTATCACTCTCAAAATCCTCGAACTCACATTTTCCTTCAACCTTTTCGATAGAGCCAAATTCTACCCTTGTTATAAATTGATGACCTTCACCAACCTTTGAATATTCTTGATTTTGATAAACTAATTTATTTTCGTCCTTTCTTAAATAATCCATATCCTCAATTATTTGACCAATATATATTAGTGTGTCATCTGGAATAATAACCAAAACTTTATTATCTGAGAGTTCACATTTAATATATTGTGTATTTACATCTTCTTCGATCGAATACCATGTTTTTGTTAATACCTCGTAGCTTTTTCCTTTAAAACTTATTTCACTCGTATTTGTTATTGATTTTATTAGTTTTTCCATATAAATATTTAGCAATTAATGATATTTTTTGTCGACTAAAAATATTTTGAGTTATGCATTATCTTCCGCAACACTTCTTATATTTTTTACCAGAGCCACAAGGACAAGGATCGTTACGACCAACTTTCTGCAGATTCTTTACAGTTTTCTGACCACCAACTTGCCCTGGACGGTTATCTTGATTCGTATCATTAATTTGTTTGTTTGAAGTATTCATACTGCTGCTTAAAGCATTAACCATCTTACCCAAAGTGGAAATACCCTTTTTGTTATTTGCATCATTACCACCGAAAGAATTAACATCTCGTTTAATTTCAAGCATTTTACCATCAGCTTTTTCAATTTCCTTACTCTGAGCATTATTCTGCACAACTCTCATTTTGAAAAATCGAGTTACAATAGCATTATCCACATTGACCAACATCTGATCAAAAAGTCTGAATCCTTCATTTTTATATTCAACTAAAGGATCCTTTTGAGCAAGACCTCGTAAACCTATACCTTCTCTCAAGTCTGTCATTGTATCAAGATGCTCCATCCACATATTATCAAGTGTCTGTAGAACTAGCATTCTAACTAATTCGATCATAGCTCTTGGACCAACCATACTAACATGGAAAATAAAAGCTGCTAACACTATTTGAAAGATCAGATATTGTTTCTTTGGGATTTCCTTTATCTTATCAAATTCTTCTGCAAATTCATCTCCACCTTTAAAACCTAACAGTTTTGAGCTAACCTCATATAAATCCTCTCCAAAAAGATTGCGGAAAAGAGTAATAGTAGCTATTTCTTCCTCTTGATCTATCTCCATATCATCACGAAGCTTAGAAGCAAGCGTAAATCTAACATATTCAACAATTTTCTTAAGAATATATGTATTTAACGGTTCGTTTACATTTTCGAATTTACTCAAATCTGCAATCTCATATGTATCTGGATTTCTGAGAGCAAAAGCATCTACTGAAGCGATAAGATTATTAACATCAATTTCCTGTATCTCTTTTGGCGATAATTTAAAATCGTTACCTTCCTTAAACGCATTCGGCGCATTTTTTTCACCGGTGGAAATAAGTTTTAGCAGACGGCGACGCATACCATAAATAATTTCTCTCTGCTGATTTAACACATCGTCATATTCAACAAGATGTTTTCGTATATCGTAGTTGTATGATTCAACACGCTTTTGTGCAGATTCAATAGTCTTGCCAAGGATAGAAGCTGAAATTGGCATATCATCTTCCATACCGACTCGAGATAAGACAAGCGACATATTGTCACCACCAAAAATTCGCATCAAATCATCTTCAAAAGATACAAAGAACTGAGACTCTCCAGGATCACCCTGACGACCTGATCTACCTCTAAGCTGATTGTCAATACGACGAGATTCATGCCTCTCTGAACCGATAATATATAGTCCGCCAAGCTCTTTTACACCTTCACCTAATGAAATATCCGTACCTCTACCTGCCATATTTGTAGCTATTGTAACCATACCTTTTTGACCTGCCTCAGAAACAATTTTCGCTTCTTTATCATGGAACTTTGCATTAAGGACATTATGTCTGATACCTTCTTTTGTCAAAAGTTCAGATAGTATTTCTGACTTCTCAACCGATGTAGTACCGACCAATACAGGCTGACCTTTTAGATTATGCTCATTTATATCATTAACAATCGCTCTAAACTTACCCGCTTGAGTACGATACACTACATCAGGATTATCTTTACGGATAACTGGTTTATTAGTTGGGATTACAATAACGTCAAGGTTATAGATATTTGCAAACTCTTCCGACTCTGTCAAAGCTGTACCTGTCATGCCAGATGCAAAATCATAAAGCCTGAAATAATTCTGTAAAGTTATAGTTGCAAGAGTACGAGATTCTTTTTTAACTTCAACTTGTTCTTTTGCCTCAATTGCTTGATGCAAGCCCTCGGAATATCTTCTACCTTTAAGAATACGACCTGTAAACTCATCAACAATTAAAACTTCTCCGTCTCGTATAATATATTCATCATCTAAATGGTACAATTCTTTAGCTTTTAGAGCGTTATCAAGATGATATGCATACTTTGCATCTGAATAAATATTTTTTACTCCAAGAGCTTTTTCAACTGCATTAATACCTTCATCAGTAGGGACTACTGCATGTGATTTTTCATCAACAGTATAATGTTTTTCAATTTCAAGACTTGATACTATTGAAGCAAATTTTTGATACAACTCGTTTGAATCATCCGCACTTTGTGAAATAATAAGCGGAGTACGCGCTTCATCTATTAAGATTGAGTCTGCCTCGTCAACTATCACATAATGTAATGGGCCCTGTACACGATCTTCTATACTACGAGCCATATTATCTCGCAAATAATCAAAACCAAATTCATTATTTGTACCATAAACGACATCGCAAGCATAAGCCTCTTTTTTGGAGCACTCGACAAGATTAACTCCTGACATATGATCATATTTCAAGCGACCAACTTTCTTTGCCAATTCGTCTCTTTGTTTTATAAGTTTTTTTGCTTCATCGCCTTTGATTTTTATAGCTTCTTCATCCGTGACAAAACGATACTGAGTATTATTATTTATTGCGCCAACAGTCATACCAAGTGCATTCAATATATGACCATTCCATTCTGCATCTCTACGAGCTAAATAATCATTTACTGTAACTAGGTGAGCCCCCTTGCCTGTTAGTGCATAAAGATAGAGTGGCAAATTTGCTGCTAAAGTTTTTCCCTCACCTGTAAATAACTCAACAATTTTATTTGTAAAAAGGAAATATCCTGCTGTAAGCTGTACATCAAAATGTCTATGGTTAGCAACTCTCAGTGAAGCCTCTCTTACTACTGCAAATGCTTCAGGTAAAATCTCAAGTAATTTTGCTTGTTCATCTTTTAGTTCATCTGACTTTGAAGCTTTTGTTACATCGATATTTGATTCATTTAATTGCCTTACCTTTTCTAAGTCAACTCCGAGTTTATTTCTGAACTCTATGGTTTTTTCTTTGAGTTTTTCATCACTTAGATTTGCGACATAATCGTCTAATTGATTTATTTTTGCAATGATTGGTTTAGCTTTATCTATCTGCTTTTCATTGCTATCGAATAGTTTACTGAATATTTTTAGCATTGCTTATTATATCCTCTTTTACTTTTTTTGGGTAGAGTGAAATTGGTTAATAGGATGGAGAAGATCTAAAATAAGTTTTATCTATCTCTCAATCCTAACAAAACCGGTACAGAAAACTGACATATCAGCGTCAGTATAAGTATTATCGATAGAGCTACTATCAACAGAAGTATCCACATCATTGATGAAATCATTATTTTCAACGATAGAATTACCGCTATACACAGAAAAAATGTAGTCACCAATTAACCAACCAGTATCCATATTTCTCAGCAGAACTAAATTATGATGAATTTCTCTATCTACGACATCATTACCATCGAGAAGATCATCGTCAGACTCTCTTTTACTCTCATCTTGTTCACTCTTTTCATTTACACTAACACCTCCTTCATTTGCTACAAAATCTACACTTTCATCACCGATATTATAAATCGTGTCATTGAGTCGATATTTCCAATTAATACGTAAATTTTTATCTAAATAAGAAATCTGATTAGTAAATTGATTGGTATTTGTATCAAAACTTAAATATACAGATTGAATAATGATATCATCAAAATTGGGTTCCAAAGTAATGTAATCATCACTAACAATACTTTCTTCGAATCCCTCTACAGGTACTGCCTCCGATAATTTTTCATAATCATATTCATTCTCATTTATTTTGTTGACAATCTCTTCAGCAAGACGATTAGGATATTTTCCTTCCTCTGGCTGAGTATCATCGACAATAACATCTCCATTTGAATCACCTGAGTACATTAATCCATCACGATAGAAAATATTTTCTATCGGGCAATTTCCTGCAGTATCAAGCTCGGCAGAAGTACACACTATGCATATTGGTATAGGTTTAATTCTATTATTCATTAGGCTTGAATCATCTTGCCCATCGATAATTTGCATATCATTGTTTTTTACTAAGCCAATCTGAGTTAGTATATTATTTCCTTGATTAATAATGTCTTTGAAACTATAGCTGTAAAATATTGTTAATATAACTAAAGAAAGTGTTATCCACAGCAGAAAAGCAAAGAGCAAGGATTTAAAGATAATCCGTATTGAACGGGTTAATGATTTACTTTTATCTTTTCTCTCAAGTTTACAAACCGTACCATTTAGATTAGTTTCGCCCTTCAGTCCATGAAAAACACAAAAGGATTTTTTTGATTGTATGAAACCAATAAATGTAATATATAATGATGGCAGAAATAAAACTAAATATGCAAGATTGGGCTTAAATATTAAGATCGCTAAAATAATTATCACTGATAAAAATACCCCTATGATACCTACTAAACGCCGAGATTTTACACCAGCTTGATCAATATTATTCTGCATACTTATCCTTTATTTTAAAGATAGTTTTTCAATTCTTCAACAGATTTTACTTTTTCAAGGAGTTCTTTTATACGCGGTAAATCAACATCATGACAAACGATCAATGCATTATTATCCTTAACTACAATCATATCTTGTAATCCTATCGTAGCTACAAGCATTTCAGGATCACGGTTTACAACTAAAGTGTTTTTGCTATTGAGATCAACAACATTTCCTTCGATAACATTACCACCCTTCTCCTTCTGATAATAATCTTTGTATGCGACATGAGTACCTATGGCTATACTCCCGATATCACATGTAGCGGTACAGCATTCTTTATCTGATAATTTCTCTAAGAATGAATTATCAAAGTTTGCCATTTTGAATTTTTCATAAGTTTCATCAATATTTTTACCTGCCTTTAATAATTCGACAATTTCCATCATTATTTTATATATTTCTGGCGCAAATACTTTGTACTTATCCATAACAAATCTTGCAGTTGTAACATGGAATGCTGAATGGAATAAATGAGTCTTTGCCTTGAACCACTTATCAGCAGTTTCTTGATCTGGACGATATTTAAAACCTTTAATATTCAAAAAATCAACTCCTTCGATTGTATCGAAACTTTCACCCTTCTCTAGCCAACCAACATTTTGATTTGCAAAGCGAGGTTCTTCTCCAATATATACAAAAGGCCTTATACCATCTCTTACAATTTTTTCTGAAGCCTTCAATACTCGTAACAATTCTTGACCATTACCGATAAGATCATCTGTCCACATAAGACCCATTGGTTCATCAAGCAAGTTATCTGCGATTAATCTTGCACTAGCAAGCGCAACTGCAGGACCTAAATCTCGTCTTATTGATTCACCAAGAAGATTTTTTTCATTGATAAGAGGATATTCCTTATGGGCGAGATCAACAAACTTCTTTGGGAGATTAATCATAATATTATCCCAACCATACTCAGAAGCAAAAAGATCAAGACACATATCTAAAGTAGATTTTCCATTGTAAATACGGCTAAACTGTTTTGGTGTTTTTTCTGTACTCATTGGCCACAATCTTTGACCAAAACCACCGGCAAAAAGCGCTATTCTCATAAACACAACTAATAAATTTAAATAATATTAATTGACAACAATTTTTATATAACCAAGCATAAGTTTTCAAAAGCATCCGCCACCATTACAATCCATGCGTTGTACTTTCAGATTACCCGCCTCACATTTCCCGTAAAAAATATGACTTCTTCTCAAGGTTAATTAAGTTTATGTAAATAAGTAGATAATTGTATTACAAAGCAGAATATGAATCAAATGAAATCATTCAATATTATTGTATGATCGTGTGATAAAGTCCGCGTAATCCTTCTCCATGCATATCTGGCATATATCCCGATTCTGACTTTGCAAAATACGCTTCGGCAGACTTATCTTGTGATATCCAAAAAGTTTTCATACCTACTTGATGAGCTCCTGCAAGATTAGGTATTTTATCATCAATAAAAAGTACTTGATCTGGATTTAATTTGACAATATCAAGATACTGTTCATAGATACGATGATCAGGTTTAGATAAGTCCGTCTTTCCACTGTACAAAATCGGTGAAAAAGCCCTTGTTATACCGAAAAACCTATTAATTGTTGAGAAAGTTGATTCACTTGTATTGCTGATTATTCCGAGATGATAGTTCTGCGCCAACATTGGTATTACATCAAAATAGTCTACATCCAGAATAATACCGCGTAATGTGTTTGTCCTGAACTTCTTGTAGTCTGAAATTCCTTTAGATTGCCAGAAGTTTTTCACTACATTTTCATTTATTTGCAGCGATTCTCTTTTTTTCCCTAATAGATTTAGCTGAATTTTATTTCGCAACAGCACACCAAATATGTCAAAGCATATTGATTTTATTCCGTTTATCATTATTAAATGTATTTATCTTATTTCAGTTTTTTTCTTTTACTGCTATAATTTATCTTACTATACTATTTGTTTTTTCTCAATCTTAATTTTTTATTTTGTTTTTATGGAACCTATTGGGATTGTTGATTTTAAAAATATAAGAAAAAATCAATTTTTATTTTGCTGCGAAAATAAATGGAGCCAATAAACCATTCTAGTATTTCAGAAATCACTAGACATACTTCTGTTGATAAATATGCCGATCTTATGCCACCACATACAAGAGCGATTAACAAAATATGTAGGCTTGTACGTCAAGATAAAATAGATCCTGGAGGATATTATATTGATAGTGGATCGGATAATGAAGCTGCTCAATATTTTGTACCAGGATATCAGGATCCTCAAACCTATATTAATAATTTGCGATCGTTATTTAATCAGGCTATAGGCGGTGAATTAAATCCCGAAAATATATCAAATGCAATAAATTTGGGATATGCTTTTGAAGTATTGCTGTGTTTATACCTAAGTAATATTTTGCCTGCATATGCACAATATAAATCGGGAGAAGAAGCTAATATTCATGTTTCCTTAGTTCCAGAAAGTTTTGATCATTCTTGTCAAAAAGATAGACACTCGTTTGATATCATTATTTATTCAGAAGAGCAGAATGAAGGAATTAAAAGAAGAGTTCCACTTTTTGGCATATCTGCTAAAACAACTGCAGATGAGCACCCTTCTTTAGATCCCGTTTTCAAAATTCCAGTAGTTACTAATAATATTGCAGATTTACCAGAAAGCATAGGAAATCAGGATATAATTGATTTTCTAAAAGATCCTACTCAATTCCTTACAAGCCTAACAGTGATAAATAATGAGGATAAGAATCGCAGGGCTACTAAAATACTTTCAGGAATAATAAGAAGAATCTGTAATACAATAGGATTCTTGAGAAGCAAGAATGAAGATTCGGCTGAGGCTTCACATATGGAATCCAAAATGCTCCGAATTAAAGAGAAATTTGGATTAGATTAACCCCCTATCTCCCCTGAATAACAAAAGTTTTCAATCTATCAATAAAATGTAAAAATGCAATAGTAGCCATCACAATACTACCTTCAACATGCCAATACATAAAATCAAAATTAATGTTATAAAGTTCGGGTATCGAGTACCTCAAAATCATATATAAGCCAAAAATCGCCGAAGGGATCAACGAAATTAAAAGTAAGCTATTCCAGAGAAAGTTAAACTTATGAGTAGGAAGATATCTCTTACCAAAATCTGATTTACGAGAGATAAATTTGCTCAGAAAATACAACAAAGATGTTGCTAAGACAGGCAAAAGGACATTATATGGATTCGACGGACTAATTATACTCCCGTTTTGATTATCCACAACATTATCGGTACTATTATCAGTATCTGCTTCCGTTTTATTTGTACTGTTTATGCTACCAACTGTATCATTCTTATTATCTAAAATACCGTTATCAGTCATTTTTTCATCTTCAGCAGAAACTACACTATTACTTTTATTCAAAATCGTATTTTCATTATCTGTGACACTGTTATTTACCTTGCCAATATAATATGTTTCCAGTAAATAATACGAACTAGTTTTGTGATCTCGATCGATACCTCCTTTAGTTTCAAAATCGGTCGTGATATCTTGACCACACCAACTGTCAATTTCTAGATATCTATCATGACTTCTAAGATAACTTGTAAGATCATATACCCCATTATCAAATATTACCCAGCAATCTTCTGTAACATTGTGAGAGCTAACTTGTTCTGTAGTAAAGCTGTTCTCTTGAGCATTGGCAGGATAAAACAATTGAATAAAAAATAATAAAGAAATCACTAGAATAGAAAAAAAATATGCAATTTTTTGTTTGGTTTTCATAAATTGTAAAAATAAATAATAAACAGAACAAGCCTCCTCATAATGAGGAGGCCAAGTTCCAATAAATATTTAGCGCATATTATCGCAAACTCCATCACCATTTGCATCTACAAAATTCGCACCATTCATTTGACCATTTGACTGTCTCGTTTGTCCATTACCAGTACCAGCATTTTCTCTAGTACCATTACCTTGTCCTGACCACATAGGTTTACCTTCAAAACTTTCGCGCAATACCTTACCATCGATTTCCATTATCTGGAAATTATGATCGTTTGAATTCTCACCATCTGTTACAACACCTTTAATATCTACATCTTGCCCTACTGTATATGTACCAGAGTATCTACCTGGACCTACTCCACCAGAAAATTGATCACCTGTTTGTGTATCTGAGAAAGTGATATGTGAGCCATCAACCGACTCAATTTTACCTTCTACTGATACGACATCTTTGACATCGCCGTCTTTACCAACAACAGTATCTACTTTATCATAAGCAAAAGCTACTCCTGCTGTTGTAAGACCAATAACACCAAATGCTAATGCACTTGCAATTAATTTTGACTTTTTCATTATATTAATAAAAAAATTATTTTATGGATTATTCCAAATCCGCTGTCACATATTAGAATATACTTTTTTATATTTTTATTGTTTTTATTCGCTAACCGCGATAAGTTAAAAGTTCTTAATCTATGACTATTATCATTATGCAACAGTAATATGGATAGATTATGAACACTAAATTGCATTACAGAGATAAGCTTATTTCAACTTATTGTGTTTATCATCAGTTGAAATATTATCGATAATAAATACACTGCCTTTAAACTGGGAAATATTCATTTTTGCTTTTTGATTCTCATTTATCAATATTTCAGCAAGATATGTATTATTCTCTATTAAATCAGATAAGGGACTCGCAACAGATATTTCCCATCCATGAGCTTCAACTATCTCACGGACAATTGCTAATCCCAATCCTAAGCCACCCGATTTTACATTTCGAGATTTATCAATTCTATAGAAACGCTCAAATATATTTTTTTTATCCTTCTTCTCTATTCCGATACCCGAATCGATAAACACAAGCTGAGATTTTTCTTTTTCATAGACAATATAGATAAAACCTTTTGGAGTATATTTTATTGCATTGTTTATCAAGTTTTCAAAAACCTCCGTGAGCAATTGAGGGTCTGCTTCAATAAATAGTTTTTTATCAACAAAATTCTTTATATGTAAATTTGTAGTTGCATTTGGGTCAATAGCTGATATAACTTCATCGATCATCTTGCTTATTGATACTTTTTCTTTTTCCATTTTTATTTTACCTGCTCTTATATTTGCAAAGTGAGTAAGACGATTTATCAATGTGTCTAGTCTATACGAGTTTTTCAATACTCTCGATATTACTTGTTCATCTGCTTCATATATCTTATCTTGTACACCCTCAAGGTCTCCGACTATTCTTGCAAGCGGTGTCCTAAGCTCATGCACAACATCATCCACGAGATCATCTCGCATTTCTTCAAGATTTATAAGGCGATCTATCATTGCATTAAATGAGATTGCAAGATCATTTATCTCTTTTGTACCAGTTGTACTAATATGTTCGATACTCTTTAGATTTGAAACACTATTGATAGAGTCATGAAGTTTGCTTAAAGGTTTTGTAATTTTCTTTGAGAAAAAATAAGCCAAGACCGAAGAAATAACTACAGCTACGCCAACGGATAACAATGTACTTTCAATCACTGTTTGTTTAAATTCTTCTACAATCTGTTTATGCCTTTCTTCTTTATATATTTCTGATATTTCTCTTCCATATCCTCGTCCCAAAGTTTCTCCCTGTTTAACAATAAAATTATCAAAATTGTTATTTACGCTATTTACTGTAATAAATGTAGAGACACCGAGAACGATTGCTATTGTCAAAATTATCACCAAGAAAGTTTGCCATAACAAAGGGATATTTTTAAAATCAAATTTCTTCATCTTTTCTATTCAATAAATTTACTTGTCAACTTAATAACTAAATAGCGATTATGATTTTAAGGTAAAACGATATCCAACACTCCTTACAGTTTCTATATACTCAGAACCATCGACATTTACACCTAGGATTTTTCTAATATTTTTCATATGTGAATCTATTGTTCTATCAATGATATCTCTTTCATCGTAATTATCATAACCCATATCAATAAGTTGTTCACGCGAGAAAACTACGCCAGGGTTTGAAGCAAGTTTGTAAAGAATATCAAACTGAACCTTTGTTAATTTTAATATTTCATCATCTTTTCTTACAAGTAATTTGTCAGGATCAATAATCAGATTTGAAATATTAATTACGCTACTATTTATTCCGCCAACTCTACTTAACATAGCTTTTACCCTTGCCAATAACACTTTCGGACTAAATGGCTTAATAATATAATCATCGGCACCGACTTCCAAACCGATAAGTTCATTTTCTTCGCCTGTCCTTGCAGTAACCATAATTATTGGTACTTGCGAACTTTTACGTATACGACGACAAACTTGTATACCATCAACAGTTGGGATATTCAGATCAAGTATTATCAGTTGGTGCATTTCTGAATCGAACTTGTCGATAGCATCTTGGCCATCTGTAATTATTTCATATTCGTAATTTGCGGACTTTAAATAATCCGCCTCAATACGTGCAATATCTTCATCATCTTCTATTATCAATATTTTCTTCATACAGATATTATACCAGTTTTTATGGACGAATTATGGATTTTATAACCCTCTCATCTTGTAAAGTTATTAAGAAAATCGTAGGCCTTTTACCTATTAACAATAAAACAACATACAACAAAAAATATCTTGGGATAATTAAACTAAAATGCACGAGTGCGATTTTGCTTGATTATTTTTGATTGCTCGCGTTTCATTTGTCTATAATAACCGCGAAAAATGTCTATCTTTTCCGTCATAGAGATAACGTTGAAAATATGTACAAAATCGGCAATTAACAAATCAGTAGGTTTACTTTTCTTTTTAAGATTTATATCTCGAGCAAAGCGGTCAAATTGCTTTTCAGAGATTATGTTTCTACATGCATAGATATTTGGATTGGATCGATTGAAGATATAGGAAACGAAATCCTCAAACAGTTCAAAATCAGAAATGCTTATTTCACCTTCATCCCTTTTTATAATTTCTAACAAATCAATATTAACATTTGGCATTGGAATAAAATCGCGTTTGTCAAAGCTATGAGCAATTCGAAATCTATATCTTACTCCATAAATAATTGATAACATCGTATTTTTGAAACCAACCTGTTCACCGCAATATTTATTTCTCGCTTCACTCTGCAAGAAAATATATCCTTTTTCAAGTTTACTTCCTCTAGAAAGTAGTTTATTTAGGATTTCTGCTGTTTTAGAAAATGGAATATTTGAAAAAGTTTTAAAACTACTATTAGGCAAAATATATTTATCAAAATCAATGTTTAAAAATTTTACTTTTTTATCCTGAAGGTTGTTTTTTAAGGTCTGAAAAAGTTCCCTATCAGGCTCTATAGCAACTACATTATTACTATAATTAAGTATTTCTTTTGTGATTACTCCTTTTCCAGCTCCAATATCTATCACAATATCGTCTTCAGTGAAATTTGCTTTTTTAATCAAAGCACGAAGATTCTCACTATTTCTATAATAATTTTGCGAAATTGAAAAACCAGTTTTATTTTGATATTTTTCCATAAGTTATTTGATTATATCATTTACGATGCAAATTTGTTTTATTGAAGTATTAGTTTATCTTTTTTAAGTTATTATATTTTGAATTGGGTCTTGTAAGGTATTTTACAGAGGATTTTGATTCAACTCAGACAAGTAACTTGACGGGAGTATCAAGAATAACAATTTCAAACATATACCAAAAGCTCCGGTTATAATTATGAAATTAACTGAAAACGAAGAGAAGTTATCAGGAGAAATAGAAGCCGACGAATCATATTTTGGAGCAAAGAGAATCAGGGGTAAACGAGGACGTGGAGCAAGAGGAAAAGTTCCTGTATTTGGATTGTTAAAACGCAATGGAAAAGTATATAGGGTGATAGTTAAAAACTGTGAGAGAAAGCAGCTAATGCCGATAATCAAAGGCAAAATACTTGAAGAAAGTACGATATATACAGACGGATGGACAAGCTATGACAGTTTAGTTTTAAATGGATATAAGCACTACAGAATATTCCATTCAAAGAATGAATTTGCTCGTGGTAAAAATCATGTAAATGGAATTGAGAGTTTTTGGAGTTATGCTAAAAGAAGGATATCACAATTTAATGGAGTACCTAAAAATAAGTTCATTTTACATCTAAAAGAATCTGAGTGGCGTTTTAACCACAGGAGTGATAATATGTACAAAGTACTGATGAGAGAGTTGAGTCAAAATCCTCTCTAATCTTTACAAGACCCTTACACAATATATAGCTTTCGACATAATGATTCCAGTAATAGGGCTTGATGTCTGTTTCTTTTATCTCACTTGTAAAAAATAATTCAAATGATTCAAAATTAATTTTTTGACATTCTTTAATAATTTCAATAATTTTTGGAGTCTTTCCCATGCAGATAGTATAACTTTTATTGACATAATATTCTAACAGATGATGATTTCGCAAAAACCCATATGGATTACTACATGATGCAGTCGGATATCCAGATGAACCTCATAGAACTCATACTTTTAATCCTTTATCCTTCCGTTCAAATTGTCATCATCCGTGGGTGATTGAATGCAGTCCTTCGAGATAATTTATACTGTTGTCAAGACTGGTCGGGGTGACACTATTACATATTCCCCAATCATATTCATTTAAATAATGAAGTAAAAAGCACAATGAAATTCAAAAAAATTTTTACAACCATTTATGTGTGAGGACAAACAAATCACCACTTCTACCCGGTCTTTCTCTGTTCCTATTCGTTACACTCATAGACATCGGGGAGACAGGACGCGTTACGAACTTTTTTCCAAAGTTTTGCAGTTTGTTTCCGAGCTACAAAATCGTTGGAAATTCCTTGCTTATTACTCCGATGTTAATTTAAACTTGTAATTATTATGATGTATAAAAGAGGAAAAGGAAATAAGATCTATAGGAATAGTGGGTTTGGAAGTTTTGGGTGTATTGGGTGGTTATTATTTTTACCATTCTACCTAATAGCATATGTACTTGTAGGAATTTATAAAAAGCTTTTCAAGAATTAGTTCTTTTCAGAAGCTCATGTAGGTCGTCTTCTCTTTCATAACCTTTTAAACGACCAGTAAGGTATCCTAAACGATATGAAATTCCTTCAGACATTAATCTCCAATTAGTATCCTCAAGAACAGATTTTATAGCTTTTTGAAGCTTATGGACACTATCATACTCACTTCTTGATAAATCAGCTTCTTGAACTGAAAATTTTACTGTTAGGAATTTTTCAATTTCGGGTTTATCTAAACTAAAACGAATATATTTTAGTGGTTCAAGTGCTTTAACTAAGTTTGTTTCAATTTCTAGGATTGAAAGTTTCTTAATCTCTTTTACTTTCTGCCAAACAGGATCGGTTGCTTTAACTTGTTCTTCTGATCGATGATTTAAATAATCTTTTGTTCGATTACTACTGATAATATATTCTTGTCCTGCTTCAGGCGTTAAACAATACTTTTCCCTGTATTTTTCCAGTAGTATTTTATTCTGAAGCTCTTCTTTTTCGTATTTTGAAGAGTCGACATTGAGATCAATTTCGTATTTGTCCTTGTAATCACAACTTGTGCAGGTACTAACTACTGAAATGATTTTTTTCTTTTTGATGGACTTAGTATTTAGATTAGACTTACACTTTGGGCATATTTTGTTTTCTGATTTATATTCTTCACCATTGTCGTAAATAGCTTTTCTACAATTGCATGTAGGACACTCGAACATAAATAGGACTCTTAATGGCTTATCTAGGAAGTCAAATAAATCCTTGTCTATCAACCTCATTGTTTTGTAACACTTGTTGCACAAGACAGGTGAGGGGTCTAATGCCTTATTAAAATAATCTTCCTTACTTTGATCCTCAGCAATCCACTTATCAATCGTTTCCTGCCTTGATCGATATCTTTCTCCTGCTTTAAAGTAGTTAATTAGTTCAGCAAAATTTTCTTTGATAGAATTTACAGTATCAGGTGGCATAAGTTCTTGATTGGGGAGTGGAACATCTGTTTCGGGTTGTAAAGTTTGCAAACAAAGTTGAATAGTGTATAGATCATATCGATTTTCATAATATTTTCTACTTTTCGCAATATAATTCATTTCCCAATTGTTACAGTTTAAATTTCTCCCGAAGTAGTGATAAATCCTTTTTGTTAAATTTGTGTTTTAAACTTTCAAGTATCTTTTTCTCAGTTTCTGGAGTCCAAAAAATTTTAAGTTTATTCTTAGCTCTAGTAATCGCTGTATAGAATATATTATGTGTGATCATTTCTTCCGTTTCATCTGTAATAACGACCTTCACTGAGCTGTATTCTAGCCCTTGTGCTTTATGAACTGACACTGCATATGCAATTTGAAATGGAACAGTATTTACCGAGGAGTCATTATCTTCATCTGTACTTTGTAACTTTTCTACGGAAAATCTGATAATCGATTTACCTGTATCTGATTCACCAAGCAGTTCTAAATCTAGATCGAAAAGATCTAGCTCATTAATTGATTTGTCGATTTCTATATCAAAAATAATCTTTTCTTTCTCTAAAACTATATTAACAATCTTTCCTTTAAGATTATTATGAATCAATGGTTTAAACCTATTGGATTCATTAAAAAGTATCGGATCGCCAATCTTATATGTATGAATACCCCATCGAATAGTTTCTGAAGGATTACTTTCTTGTAGAAATCGATTGATATTATTAATACCATATAATCCATCATAATTCAGACATAGAATTATTTCGTCATCATCGGAACGTTCAAAAATTGTTGAATCTAATCTTGTAGATAAATTGTTTTTGGTAATATGCTCTAATATATTGTCTTTAATATTTCGAACCCTATCCCATAACTCAAGAAGAACAATATTGTTGGTACGATATGGTTTTGTTAATTCGAATACCGATGTTTTTGGTAAGAATGACTTTGCAATTCCAAACCAATTACCAAAAAGTATCGATTCTATTTGGTAGATATCTCCAACTAAAACTAGAAGTTTGTAGTCTGCCTTATTCAACACAGCGATCATATCTGCGTTACTTACAGTACTACACTCATCAATAAATAATAAATCAAAAGAAACATCTTCATTTCGTTTACTTAAGAAACTAGTGATCGTTTGAAATTTAGAATTGCCAGCGGTAATTCTCCGATTTAAATTTTCTACTGCAGGATTTGTGTTCGCTAAGTATAATTTCTGAAAGTCTTTATGAAAGGTGGATATATGATTAATTAGAGTAGTTTTACCTGTACCTGCTGAACCATATATCATAGCAACATGCGAGTTTTCAAATATTTGTTTTAATATGGAGACCTTTTCATCACAATCAACAATATTCTCAGGTGATTGAAGCCACTTATCTATAGAATTAGAGTAATTTTTAATACCATTTTTAGAAAGTTCTTTTAGCTTTTCAATAATATGTAGGGTATCTGTTTCATAACCGCATATATAGACATTTCCCTTATAGTCACAAATTTTTCTTTTTTCTATGTGTTTAAAATACAGTTTCTTATTATAAATCTCGATTAAATCATCAACATTCTCAAAACCTGTTAAGTCATTTCTAGAGGTATAAAGAATTCCATTTTGTTCGGTATTATTTTTTATATAATTGGCAAATAGCTCGTGCTTTCGACTCGAACATTCAACACAGTTTAGAAGATCTTGCCGTCTCGGATTATGTTCTATTAGTGAAGTATTAAACGGTATATTATCAAATGGTATGCAACCCCATTGTAAAAATAGATTGGATAGTTTTTCACATGGTGCGTTGTTGGATTGCAATTTTATTACTTTGTTATTCAAACTGTATAACAAGTAGCTTAAGACGTTACTGCCAGCAAGATTTCTCTGCACAATATCACGACATTTATCAAGAATTTCCCAAAAATGTGATGTCTGAGCTCCAACTAGTGCAACTTTTTTAAAACGAGCATAGTACTCATCTGAAAGGCGAATAACATCAATTAAATTTAAACCCGATCTGGTCATCAATTGCATTAGGTTATAATATTCTTTTGATCCAGCAGATATTTTTGAATGTGAACCAAATACATCTGCAAAATGATCTAATTCGCAAGGTCTTATTGACACTTGCCATTCATCAATTATTTGTATCGGCATTTTTTTACCTAATACCTCGATTACTTCATTTCTAATTTTTAATCTAACAGCATAGTTAGGTAAAATATCAAACTTACTAAATGCAATTACTCGTTCAAACTTACTCACATTATCTATTGCAGTTGTAAAAGTAATCTCGTAGTAGATAGACTCATTAACGAAAAATGGTTTTACTTTTTTAATATAAAACCGATCACTATATTTACTCTCGCTATTTGCTATTATTGGAATATTAATTTTTTCCGAAATTTTTTTATAATATTCCAAAAGAGCTGAATCTTGAGTAATTGGAAAATGATAAATATTGTGCAGTACATCTAGTCCATACTCTGATTTCAGAAAAGATTTTACACTTAACAAATATTCATAATATTTAAGCATTAACCTTTCTGAATTTTCCTCATCTGGGAGGTAATGAGAGAGTGTTTGTTGTAAGAATTGATGAAATTTTCGTAAAAACTGTAAGTTTGCCTTAGTAGTAATAAAGTGTTTTGCCTTTTGATCAAAGATATCATATCGATATTCAATTTCGCCCGAAGCTTTTACAGCTATTGCTTCGACAAAAGTTCGTAATTTATCAAGAATATTCTGTGATAAAAAACCCCTATCTTCAGTATCAATTTTGTCAATTAGTTTACAAATTGCATCGTTTGAAACCTTTATTTGGTCATCTACATTAGTCATTGGGGATCTCCTATATTATGCTCATTATAAGGTAATCCATCAACGTTTGGTTTATCCTCACTTGAAACTTGAGAACTTTGACCCCCTAAACGTAAATCTATATTATCAAGTATAGATTTTACAAAACTTGGCTTGAAGTTTGGGTACTTATTAAAAATGCGGTTTATTATAAATCGTGCTACTTGTCCTTTTTGAGATTTTTTAACAGGTTTAATTATATCAATTGCTTCATCTAATATATTTTGATATTTATTGTCGATATGATTTTCTTCACAATATTTTTCTAAGTCTTTTTGAAAAGCAGTTTCGAAATCTGTCTTAAGTATAAAGATGTTTTGATTAAATACTCCTTCCTTATTACATTGTAGGACTTTTAGGCTTTTGTTATCTTCAATATTTAAAATTTCGTCGACACTTGTATTAAAACAAGATGCAATATTGTTGTTACTAGACCTTTTATTACCAGTGACATCATCATCATTATCTATAACAATTTCTGTTTGAATTCCAAACGAGTTAAAAAGTCTCCAATATTTGGGTATTTGATTTTTTCCGTTAACAGCAACAAAACTAATTCCCGAAGAATCTGTATTTATTCCAAAATGCTTAAATAAAATAGGGAAACAAAGTTCTTCCGTTTCGCCCTCGACTAAGAATAACTTTTTTGCGAAGAATCCTTCATTCAGACGAAAGTTTGATGTTGTAGAATAAAATTCAGAAATATTACTTGTTGTTGTTTTATCAGCTGGTACTCCTGTTAGTTTTGAAAATTTTACTAGATCCACTTTCGATAAAATCTTAACGAGGGTTCCATTATTAGGATCTTTACTTACAAGCCCTATTGAATCAAATTTCTCAGTTGCTAAGAAGTCAGGTGAATGTGTTGTGTATATTATTTGGATATTAGAATCTTTGACTATTTCAAAGAGCAACTCAAACAAGTGCCTTCTAGCTTGAGGATGTAAATATATCTCAGGTTCTTCAACTGCTAGAATACCTGTTGCATCTTGTTTAAAGTTTTTTGCATAACTTCTTAATAATGCAAATAACAACAAACTTTTATTTCCCTCACCAAGTTCATCAATGTCAATATCATACTCGCTATTAATACTAGAGTCATTGGCAAGAATATTTATAGTCTTAAAATAGTTCAATGGAGAGAAAGCTTTGAAATCAACCTTGAGTTTGTATGGAGTATCTGCTTGCATGGCGTTAAAGTAATTTACAAAATCATTTTTGAAATCTACAAAACCTTCCACCTCATTTAATAATTCCATTACTTCTCCAAACTTTGCTTCGATAACCATTTTTTTACTTTTAGCCTTTTCATTAAATGATTTTGCAATTTTACCCATTAATTCATAACTCCTGAATTGTAAATTCTTTTCTAGTGATCTTTCAGCAGGGAGAAATGTACATGGGAAATCTTCTTTTGCATTACCTGTAGAGTTGTACAAATTAAGATTATGATTCCACTCATTAAGTTTTTTTCCTGAACCATCTTTATATTCCGCCCACTTTCCGCCATTTAAAAAATCTAGCTCAATTTCTCGATTATCATCGAATGTGATCTTAATATATATGTTGTTATTGCAATCTCTATTATAATAATCATTAACCTCGGCTTTATCTTTTCCAAACCAAGTATCACCCAAGATATTGTTTATAGCTTTGAGTATATTTGACTTACCTGCATTGTTAGCTCCGACTAAAGCAAGAATACCTGATTCTGGAAAGACAATAGTTTCTTCTTTGAGAGATCTAAAATTTTTAATATAGATATCTTTAATCTTCATTCCATACACTATTAATTATTTTTCTTATTGATGAAAGAGATTTTTCCTTAAGCAAATTTACGGAACGAAGATAGTTTTTCTCATCCTGAATATCTTTCACAAATTCTCTTTGTTTTTCAATTGGGTAATAGTCAATTACAATTTCTTCCAATTGTTTAGCATTAATATTTGCTTGGTTCCCTGCCTGTTTAGCTATTCTTTTAAAAAGGTCTCTATACCTTCTCGTGGCAAATAAAAATGCAATATATTTGGGATCTAGACCCTCGTTTAACTTTAATCTAATCAAATATCCTGCCCAAGTACCATTAAAGTCATCAGTTACAACTGTTGATTTTCCCACTAAATCAATACTATTGGTTCTGTTAAATAGGAAATCATTAGGGGACAGCATTCTTTCTTTAGGTAAAACATCATCAGTAAATTTCAAGTCATCTGTTAAGAGATCTCCATTGATAGAAATATTATTCATTCTTAAAACCGTAATTGAACCAGATTCTTTAAGTGGACTGGATATTCCATATAGGCAGTCAATAATGAAATCTTTTAATTTTCGCTTTTCGGAAGATTCAGGAATTACTACTTGCCAATCTTTAATAATCTCATTGCAAGATTTTATTATATTTCTATTCCTTTTAAATGTAGAGACAAGTTCCTCTTGCTTTTCTATTGGAGGTAATGGAATCTTAAAATCCTCTAAAAACTCATATTTAAAATTCATTCTAACCGCACCACTTGCTTTTTCATTGACATAATCTAAGAACTTCTTGGTCTTGAATATTTCGTTTAAGAACAGTGGGAGAATCTTTGATTTATCACACGAAAAGACTAAATAAGCTCCGCTTATAATCTGGTTAGATAAATCATACTGGTTTAAACCAATAGAACCAACGTTGATTCTGTATGGGTTGTAACAGAAATCGAGTTTGTTGACTTTGTAGTAAGGCTGTTTTATTTCAAAGCCTTTTAGTTTCTCGTTTAGAAATACTCCTTTTGTATTTGACACTCCGAGGACTGAAAATTCATCTTCTGGAAAGTCCAATGGTTTAATTTTGTTCTCATTCGCAATAACCAAGTCTCGTAATGGTATTAATGGATAGCTATTTCCTCTCTTTAAGACGTTTTGAGCTAAAGATTGGTAGTCACAAATAAGTTTAGAGAAATCTGGTAAATGTACCTCTATTTGCGGAACACTGATCTTACTAACTGCGACAAGACTTTCTTTTAGCTCTTTATCTATTAATATTAAGTCTTCTTTAAACTTCCAATTTTGAATCTGCATTATCTTCGTTGCCTCAATTAATTCTTTTTGCATATCACGAATAGGTTGAGTTAGAGAAGATATCTGTTTTTGGATATTTTCAAGTGGCTTAGTCAACTGGGTAAGCTGTTGCTGAATACTCTTTGCTTGTTCCTTATAATCATTCACAAGATAAGTACTAATTCCACTAAGGTATGAGGAAATATTAAAGCTATAAATTTCGTTTTCTTTAATTTTGTTAATTGGTATTAATACACAATTCTCTGATTCAACTTGTTCCAATTTCCCTGATTTATAGTGATCCCATTTATCTAATAAGTCCGATAATTGACTACCATCAATTTGTTTCCTATTTGTACCTATGGAATAACCATCATTTGTTATTTGGTAGAAGAATACTTTATGATCTGACAAAGGTTTCTCCTTATGGAACAAGTAAATTGATGTTTTAGGACCTATTCCTCCTTTAGGGTTTTGAAAAACCCCTTGCGGTAAAGATATAACTGCGTCAAGAGTACATTCCTCCGAAATAACTCTTCTCATTTCTACTGCTGTAGCGTCTCCCCATGTATTCATTCCTTCACTAACAACTGTTGCACATCTTCCATTAGGTAGTAATAGTTCGTACATTAGTTTAAGAAAAAGGACTGTGGTTTCTGAACTATTCATAGCCCAAAGATTAGAATAGTGATCTTGGTTTTTCTTTCCGCCAAATGGTGGATTGGTTAGTATTAGAGAGTAGCTTTCCCTATCTCTCGAGTAGTCAAACTCACCAAGCGAATCTCCTTCTTTGATATTTAATGGATTAGCTTGATTAGTAAGAGCTACCATCATAGCGAATCTATGAAGGAACATATCTTGCTCCATTCCTCCTAAACCATCAAAATAAAACTTCTGTAAATCTTTTTCGGATATTTTCGATATGTCAGCATTATCAAATATGTAATTCTTTGCAGATGTAAGAAAACCACCAGTACCCACAGCTGGATCATAAATTTTATCTTTAATAGAAGGGGCTGTTAATTGAACCATTAAGTCACGAATATGTTTTGGTGTTCGAAACAATCCCATTTGTTTCCTTTCACTTGCTGTCGAGTTAGCAAAGGCTGATTCAACTGCATCTCCTAAAAAGTCGTCTGATAAAATTGTAGAGCTTTCAATATCTGATACAAGCGAAATAACTTCCTTCAATCTTCCACTTTTTAACTTCTGTATTGAAGCATCTCTGAAAAATTCAGAGGTGTATTTATAAAAATTGGTCTCGTAAATAGATGGTTTTGCTCCTTTCACATATTGCACAAGCTCAGGAATATTCTTGTAAAAGGGGATAACATCGTTGTTTAAAAAATTCTGTAATTTTGTCGCATCAGTGATCTCGTTTAAGCGTGAGAAACGATATGTGTCATATTCTCCATAGAAAACATCTCCGATGTATTCATCCCGATGCATTCTCAATTCTTCTTCAAAACGCCTCATTAGATAAAGAATTGCTATAAAATCAACTCTCAAGACATAGTTATTGATTCCTCCTGCTCTAATAATATTGTGAAGCTGGTCAATTATTTTATTGTTTAACTCACTTTGTGTTGATGATGTTCCTCTTGCCATAATATCTATTTATAAATTAAGCAAATGTTTCATTAATAGAATTAACATATTCATACAATTTCCCTTCAAAAACTTGCTCTAATTCGCCTTTGGAATATCCAAGCACATTTTTAAGAAGTGGGCTTTGAAAATAGGAAATTGGAATTTGATTATTATTTGCAATAAATACCTTTGAGAGTTTCAATAAAACCTCTTGCTGTTGGGAATTAAAAGTATTTCCTGATATAAAAGTTTCATAATTTGTCTGGACTCTTTCTTCTATAGTTGGTACTTTTTTTACACCAAGTGCTTGTTTTATAAAGTCCCAGACAGAACCTGCATTATTTCCGTAAGCCTTTTGTAAATTACCCTCTGTGATAAATAGTTGCGGTTTCTGTAGTTCATTTTCCCATTGTTCTGCCTCATCAGAAGATGGCTCGTATTGTGGGTTTGCCTTAAACACACTAATTATCTCAGATAGTTTTCCTTCTCCCTTCTTTACATTTTCTTCGAACTTTTCTATATATTCTTGTTTTGAATATACTTTGTCAACATATTCAACTTCGCCCTTTGTGTAATCATAATAATTGACTTGAATACGATTCTCAGGATCATCCTCGAGTAACTCAAAATACTTACCTTTTGCACCTATATCTTCTTTTTTTACTTCTGATACTCGTGGAGGTTCATTGGGACCAAATTCAATCTCTCCTCTCGAATCCTCATCATTCATTAATCCTGTTTGATTTACAAAATCAAGGATTGTAAAAAACATCTTTCCTGATTTCTTATCAAATCTTGTCCCTCGCCCTCGCATTTGCGTGTATAGAATCGCTGATTTTGTCCTACGTGAAAACCCTATATATCTAAGACATGGTAAATCTACACCAGTAGTTAGGATATCGACAGAGACGCCGATATAGGGTGGTTTATTTGGATCTCTTAAAGCATCAATCATTGCTGCATTAATATCAGAGTTAGCATTTATTATTGCCTCTGCATATTGATAACGATCATTGTTATATTCAGGAAAAAGTTTGTTCAACTCCTCTGCAAGAAATACAGCATGTGCCTGACTTACCGCAAAAAGAATCATCTTTTCACCAAACTGAGTCTTTTCTTTAATATTCTCAGCTATTCGTTTACATGTCTCTCTTGATATAAATTTCTTTTGGAATTGATTAATAAATATCTTTTGGTCTTCATCAAAGGCTACTTTTTCTCCTGTTTCGGGATCTAATACTGTATCAATCTCTATTCCCTTTTCTTTGTCTAACGCAAGTTCTGTTAGATAAGTAGTTATCTTTTCAATCTTATATGGTGCAAGAAATTTCTCTTTAATTCCTCGTGTCATATCAAATTGATAATCAGGTTCACGATTCTCACACTCAAAATACTTATAAGTATTAAAGGCATCCAAATCTCTTCTTTTAGGATCTGTAAATTTAGGAGTCGCCGTTAAACCAACAATAGGACACATAAAATGGTCAAGAATCATTCTGTGCTTGCCATAGATAGATCTATGACATTCATCCACAATCACTAAGTCGTAAAATGTCGGTCTAAAGTCCTTGTAATAATTAACCAAAGTCTGTAATGTGCAAATATGTATCTGTTTATGTTTTTCAGAATCAAGATTTCTACTTCTGAGGATTACTTTTGTAGCGTCTTTGTAATTTTCGTCAAAAGCCTTATAAGTCTGTTTTGCAAGTTCGATCCTATCTACTAGAAACAAACACCGATTTAGCCTGTTGGCTTCAATCAATCTTTTAACTAGTGCAATAGATACTCTGGTTTTCCCTAAACCTGTTGCCATGTGTACAAGTATCTTTTTCTTACCGTTTACAATCGACTCACAAACTGCATCAATCGACTCTCCTTGATAGTATCTTTCTTTCGGTTCTGGAAGAGAGGTATCAAAGCCACCTGCTATACTTTTATCTATTGGCACCTGCTCAAAAGACATAACTCTAGATGTATCCTTAAGAGCAATTAGTTCCATTAAATCATTTTGAGTTGGGAATCCTGATACTGCTTGTACTCGTTGATCTAGGATTTCTCTATCAAAATAATAGGTTATACTTCCATTCGATAAGTAGACAAACCTTACATTGAGTAAACGAGCATATGTCTGGGCTTGTTTCTTTGCTATTACAGGGTTTAATTCCTGTTTCTTTGCTTCAATTACACCTATTGGAAGACCTTTTGAATCTTTAAGAACATAATCTACTTCGAGAAAACTTTTTCCTAACTTAGCTTTTTCTTCATCAGAGAGTCGTATTGTATATTCGGTTTGTACTTCATTTTCATCTAGAAGATCCCATCCTAATAATTTTAGGTTATCATCAATTTTTATTCTAGAATATGATTCTTTTTTCATTGTCTTACATTTTTAACTATTTCATCAAGAGAAATTTCCAATGCCTTTGCAATTTTTTGTAAAGTTTTCATTGTAGGATTCTCGACCTTACCTTGCTCAATTTTGACAAGGGTTATATAGGAAATATTAGCCTTTTGTGCTAACTCCTCCTGAGTCATCCCTTTGTCGTTTCTGACTTTCTTAATTTTTTCTCCAATGTTTGTAAACATAGTGTTCAAATACTGGTAATATGATATTACTGTATCATACAACTTTTATAAGTGAAATGCCAACTTTCTTTGCTTACTTTCTTATTTCGGCTAGAGATAAAGAAAGTAAGCCCAACTTGCTCAACCTTTGAGGGTTTAACCTTCCCACCCTCAAAGGTAATGAAATTAATCTACTAGATGGATTTGCCAATCTTCAACATCTTCTTCATAATCAACTAAATCCATCAATTCATCATAATCTTCAATTTGAGCAAGTTCGCCATCTTCAGGCGTAGTGCTTAACTCTTGCCATAGTTCACCGCCTTTTTCTAAGTGTTCGACACATTCAATTAATGTTTTTGCTGTTGGGTATTGTATATAGTCCATTTTGATTTGTTTAAAATTTAATTTGTTTATTAAAGGCGGAAGGTTTTGCCCTCCGCCTTTACCTGTTATACTTGTATATAGCACTCCTCAGCTATTAGCTCTTCATTCCTCCAAAGTTTGAATTTTGCTTTTGCTCTGTTGAGTGCTTCTTTTTCATCTTTTGCCCCTTCAATCAAACCGATGAAGGTTTTTTCGTTTATTTCCCTAATGAATTTATACAAGCGATTTAGTATTAAGTAGTTTTTCATTTTATAGGTAGAAATAATTATTGATATAACTTAACAATTCGGTTCTTTTCTTTTTCCCGATTACATATTCAACATAATCTTGAGGCTCGTTCTTGATGTATTTTGCATAATCAAATTCGATTGTTCCTGTTAGCTTGTATTGTGTATAGATAACCGTTGCGGTTAAGTCCATTCCACAACCTCCAAGACCGCAGAAAATCAATCCGTCAACCTCAATAGGTATCATTCCGCATTCTCTGACGATTTGAGCGTTTCGCTCTGTCCATTGTGTTTCATCAAAACACCATAATGTTTCCCACATTATTTCTTCATCTTCTAGCAAAGTATCCCAATAATATGGATTGATTTTTTTATCCAATCAAGTGATAAAGTAGTGACCATTTTTAAATTTGTAATAATTTATATTTGAAGGTTTAACCGTCCCACCTTCAAAGGTTTCCATTCAGTCCATCAACTCTTTTAATGTTTTAGGCTTGAAATACATATCTCTTTCGATTGGTAAACCTAAAGCACCTTTTACGCTTTGAAGTTCTGATAGCCTGAAATATCCGATTTCCTTTTCAAAACCATCAACCAAACCGAAAAATAAATCATCTCCGTCAAATTCTGTTGCGTACCATGTCCAGTTACTATCGGGAGTAAAAAACTTGACTACTGCAACCGCATCAAGTCCTTTTTCTTCCGCCAATTTCAATATGTTCCAACAAGACCCTCAACAATATTTACAACCATTGCCTTTCACCTTGTCAATTATATTGTCAATTAACTTGACAATTATTTTACATATCCATATAATGGATTATGATAAATACTAAGTACAAACTAAGCCAAAAACTCTTAGAAAATATCTCCTCTATTGAAAGACTCTACGGTCAATTAGAATCACAAGTAGTTCCGAAAGAATTACTTCTTAACCTAGAAGAACACAATCTTGTTAAATCATCCTTTTCTTCTAACAGTATAGAAGGCAACCCACTCTCTCAGCAAGAAGTTACTAATTTAATATTAGGAGGTAGAGTACCAGCAAATAGAGATGAGAAAGAAGTGAAAAACTATTTTGAAATTCTTAAACAGATTGGGAAAGAGTACAGCGCTTTAGATATTGATACCATACTTAAGATCCATAGACAACTCTTAGAGGGTGTAGAAAATGAAATAGGTGGAGAAATTAGAGATAGAAAAGTTGTAGTAGGAAATCCTACACAAGATGGTACCATAGTTATTAAACATGAGCCACCCAAACATACAAGGAAGGAAATAGAAGAACTACTTAAAGAATTAATAGGATGGACGGATACCTCTGAAGAATTACCTATATTAAAGGCAGGAATATATCATCATGAGTTTGTATATATCCATCCATTTGTAGATGGAAATGGTAGAACTTGTAGATTAAGTACTACCTTATTATTGAATAATTTAGGGTATAGGATAAATAAGTATTTCATTCTAGATGATTATTACGATATCGATAGGATTATGTATTCTGACTCACTACACTCTGCAGATAGTGGGGATAAAACAGAATGGTTAGAGTATTTTACAGATGGTGTTAAATATTCTTTACAATCTGCATTAGCTAAGATAGAGGAAGGACTAAAGAACATCTCTTTTGATATGCGACCTACAAACAGAGAGAAAGATGTTTTGGAATTAATAAAGAAGTACAAAGAGATTACTTCTTCTGATGTTGCAAAGGATCTTGATGTGTCTAGGCAACAGGCTTTTAATCTTTTAGATGGTTTAGTTTCAAAGGGTTATTTAGAAAAACAGGGTAGTACTAAAAATAGTTTTTATACCTTAAGGTAGTTTTTGTTTCCAAAGGATACGATTTTGCTCTGTTATCGAAACTAAATAATTTATACCAACCACAATATTTATACACGAACATCTCTTAAAAGCATATCTCTCGTGTAGAAAAAACAAACGAAATACCATTAATGCACTAAAATTTGAAATTAACTTAGAACAAAATCTCTCTAATCTACAAAACGAGATATTACTTCACACCTATAAACCATCTAGATCAATATGTTTTGCTGTAACATATCCAAAAATTAGAGAAATATTTGCTGCAGATTTTAAAGACAGAATTGTACATCACTTACTAGTATCATATTTAGAACCATATTTTGAAAAAAGATTTATCTACTCATCTTTTGCCTGTAGAAAAGAAAAGGGAACTCTTTATGCAACTACGTATATACAGAAATGTTTAAGAAAAGTAACTAAAAACTCTACTAAAAAAGCCTACTATGGACAGTTTGATATTAAAAGCTTCTTTACAAGTATAGATGGGAAAATTTTAGAAGAGATCTTAATTAGTAATATACAAAAAGGGTTTCATGGTAGTTTACAAAATGAATTAATATGGTTAACAAAAGTAATACTAGAAAACAATCCCACTCAAAACTATACAGTAAGAGGAGATATTAATTTACTCAAACAAGTACCCTCTCATAAGTCTCTTTTTAATGTTTCTAAAAACAAAGGTCTACCGATAGGGAATTTAACATCGCAGTTTTTTGCCAATATATATCTAAACGAATTAAACCAGTATGTAAAAAGAGAATTAAAAATTTCCTACTATACTAGATATGTAGATGATATGGTTGTACTCTCTGATAACCTTGATGATGTGTATATATGGAGAGAACAGATAGATACATTTTTAAAGAAAAAACTTAAACTTACTCTACACCCTAAAAAAGATAAATATGGCTCTGTATACTCTGGAATAGACTTTCTAGGGTATGTAATTAAGCCTAGATATACTCTCTCAAGAAAAAGGGTCGTAGGTAATCTAAAAAACAAACTAAAACTTTTTAATCAAGGTCTTTTACTAATATCACAAAATCAAAAACAGATTACCCTACCTCTCCATACACCCCCTTCGAAAGAGGAAATTTCTAAAATGTTAGCTATGATTAATTCTTACTATGGTCATTTTAGACATGTTAACTGTTTTAATTTAAGAAAGGATATATATGAGAATCACTTTGGTTGTTTAAAAGAATACTTAGAGCCTGTAGAACAGTATTCATATTTTAAATTAATAAAATAATATATATGGGTAGTACAAACAATTTGCCTTTGTACAGGAGTGTGTACAAACTTTTAATAGATCTTTACTCTTTAATTAGTAATTTCAAGAAAGAGTATAAATATACATTGGGTCAATCGATAACGGATTGTGCTTGGGTTGTATTAGATAGTGTAATTATTGCTAATACCCTACCTAATTTAAAAAAGAAAGAGTATATATTAAAAGCTAGTAATCATTTTGATATGCTTAAGACTCGTATTAGGGTAGCACATGAATTAAAACTAATAGATAACAGAAGATATACTTTCATTGTTAATCAGTTTGAAGAGATAGGTAAGATGTTGAATGGTTGGTATAGATGGAGTAGTAAAGCCCAAAGCTAAGTACCGGGATACACAACGAACTCCGTTGTTTGTATTTGTCTTATTGTTGTTGTTGGTATTTCCATTGTTTATGTTTACGTTCCATGCGTTTGTTGAATTGTTGGAGACCTCCGAGCTAGACCAACGCTAACATTTTTCTACTAACTTGTTTACCACTGTAAAACTGATTAATATTTCAACTAAAAAGTTTAACTGTATTTAAATACCTATTAGGTGTAGTAGAACGGACTTAAATATTTGGGCCTTCTCTACTATCTATTGCCTACAGTGAGGTTAAATAGTAGACTCCATGCACTAAGATATTACAATTCTAATTAGAAAATATCAAGTATCTGTATAAGTTACATACATATGGGACTCGGGATGATTTTTAAGTAAATAATCTACC
>ENA-UPSM01000443-UPSM01000443.1-activated-sludge-metagenome-genome-assembly--contig:-NODE-443-length-59142-cov-7.723814_pt1 | contig 59142 bp, 50 predicted proteins | sample MGYA00238181_ERZ773283 | MGnify/ENA primary metagenome ERZ773283 (study PRJEB29023, sample SAMN05720199) | activated sludge metagenome | isolation source: Anaerobic digester | place: Japan... | reverse complement strand
CCTCGTCGAAGCGCCGGAGGATGGCATCGGGCGGGAGCAGGTGTTCGCCGTCGAGGGTGACGAAGTAGTTGCGCCGGTCGGAGACGCCTTGGAGGCGGTTCATCCAGTAGTGCGTCGAGACGCGGAGGTCGTTGTCGTCCGCGGCCGCGCCGGCGGGAGCGTCGAGCCGGTAGTTCCACGCGGACCAGGCGAGGCGCGTGCGCGGCATCACGGCGGCGGAGGTGTGGAGCGTGACGCGGTTGGGTTGGTAGCGGAAGGCGCCGAGCAGGCGGCGTTCTTCGGCGGTGGCGTCGGCGCCGAGCAGCGCGAGCGCGGCGGGCGCGTGGCAGGCGAAGATGACCTGATCGAAGCGGGCCGTGGCCGTGTCGGTCGAGACTTCGACGCCGCCGGTGGGAAGGCGCCGCACGGCGCGCACGGGAGTGCTAGTGTGGATGCGTTCGCGGAAGGGGCCGGTGAGACGGCGAACGTACTCCTGCGCGCCTCCTTCGACGGTCCACCAGGGGTGCTGCGTGTGCAGACCGAAGAAACCATGGTTGTGGAAGAAGCGCAGGAGCGTGGTGGCGGGGAAGCGGCGCATCTGGGCGGGCGGGGTCGACCACACCGCCGAGCTCATCGGGAGCAGGTAGAGCCGGAGGAAATCCTCGCCGTATCCGCGAAGGCGCACATAGTCGTCGAGGGTGAGGTTGTGGAGCGAGGGATCCTCGAGGGCGGCAAGGGCCTCGCGGTTGAACCGGTCGATCTGCAGCAGCATCCGGTAGAACGACGGGCGGAACAGGTTGCGGCGCTGCGCGAAGAGGGTGTTGAGGCTGCTGCCGCGGTACTCGAGACCGCGCGGGACGTGTTGCACGCTGAACGACATGTCGGTGCGCTTGGTGGGCACGTCGAGCGTGTCGAAGAGCCGCGTGAGGTGCGGGTACGTGACGTGGTTGAACACCATGAAGCCGGTGTCGATCGGGACGGCGCGCCCTTCCTCGTCGACGGTGACGGTGTGGGTGTGGCCGCCGATGTAGTCGGCCGCCTCGAAGATCGTGAGATCGTAGCGGTGGCGGAGGAACCAGGCGGCGCCGAGGCCGGAGATGCCGGAACCGATGATGGCGAGGGAGGGCATGGTGGTCAGGCGGGATGAGAAATGGGGAGCGGCTGCGCCGGGACACGGCGGTGGGCGCGTTCGGCGGCATCGCGGGCGAGGGAGCGGATGAGACCGCTGAAGATCAACGCGTGTACCGGATACAACGCGTACCAGTAGAGCAGCCCCGGCAGCCCCTTGGGCTCGAAGTACGCCGTCTGCGTGAGCAGCGTGGCGGCGTCGGCGGTCGCGACCGACCGGAACTCGAGCCAGGCCCGGCCGGGGACGCGCATCTCGGCCCGGAGCCGGATCAGGTGTCCCGGTTCCACGGCCTCGACGCGCCAGAAATCGAGCGCGTCGCCGGCACGCAGGTCCTCCGGGTCGCGGCGGCCGCGGCGCATGCCGACCCCGCCGAACAACCGGTCGATCATGCCGCGCACCTGCCACGTCCAATCGAGATAGAGCCAGCCGCGGCGGCCGCCCAGCGAGGCGAAACTCCGGTATACCGCGGCGGGATCGGCTGGAACCGTTTGCTGGCGACGCTCGAGGATCATGCCTTCGCTGGTGATCAGTTCGACCGGGGTTCGTTGACCTTGGCTGGAGGTCAGGGCATCGCTCCAGGCGGTCTCGACATCGTGGGCTTCGAGCTTGCCCAGGGCGAGGCGCACCGCGGTGGCGTAGTCGAAAAGTTCGATCGCGGGGAAGAGGCGTCGGGCGGTGTCGTCGCGGACTACGACCTCGTTGCCCAGGCCCTTGATGAGCGGCCGGGCGATGGTGGCCGGGATCGGCGTGATGAGGTGTACCCAGTACGAGGATAAACGTGGGGTGAGCACCGGCACGGAGAGCAGGCGACGTTTCAGCCCGCGGGCGCGGGCGTAGCCGGTCATCATCTCGGCGTAGGTGAGCACATCCGCGCCGCCGATCTCGAGCACGCGGCCGGCACTCTCCGGGCAGTCGAGCGCGGCCACGAGGTAGTCGAGCACGTTGCGGATGGCGATCGACTGCACGCGCGTGAACACCCAGCGCGGGCAGATCATCACGGGCAGGCGCTCCGTGAGGTAGCGGATCATCTCGAAGGAGAGGCTGCCGGACCCGACGATGACCGCGGCGCGAAACTCGGTCACGGGCACGCCCGCCTCGCGCAACGCGTCTCCGGTTTCCTGTCGCGAGCGCAGATGCGGCGAGAGGGCCGCCTGCGGGTCGCCCAGTCCGCCGAGGTAGAGGATGCGTTGCACCCCGGCCGTTTTGGCGGCGGCGGCGCAGTTGCGCGCGGCGACGAGATCGAGGTGCGAGAAGTCGCCCCCGGCGCCGAGGCTGTGCACGAGGTAGTACACGGCGTCCACCCCCTGCATCGCGCCGGTCAGCGTCGCTTCCTGCAAGACGTCGCCCGTCGCCACCTCCACCTGCGGCAGCCACGCGCGCCCTTGCAGGCGAGCGGCATCACGCACGAGGCAGCGCACCCGGTGCCCGGCGGCGAGCAGGCGCGGCACGAGGCGCCCGCCCACGTAGCCGGTGGCTCCGGTGACGAGAACGAGCGGGGATTGCGGCGCGGTGCTCATCGGCGGCAGTGTAGGTAGTTCCCGAGTTGTTGCACGCGGGCGGTGTGGAAAAGGTGGAGCGGCGGTGTGGTGTCGGGAAAATGGGGCCGGCTCCGGTGGTGCGAGCCGGGGTTGGATCCGGTCAGGGCCCGGCGGGGCTTCTGTCGTCCGGGGCCACGAGCGCGATCCCGCCGAGCAGGTAGGAGATCATGAAGATCGGAAGCATGGCGGAGTATCGGACAAACGAACGCGTTACTGCGGAAGGAGGACGGAATCGACGACGTGGATGACGCCGTTGGAGGCGGGGACATCGGTGGCGACGACGTTGGCGGAGCCGGCGGTGACCTTGCCGTTGGCGACGACGAGGGGGAGCTTCTGGCCGTTGACGGTGGCGGCCTGGGAGGTGGTGACGTCGGCGGCGAGGACTTTGCCCGGGACCACGTGGTAGGTGAGGATGGCGACGAGCTTGGCCTTGTTCTCGGGCTGGAGCAGCGACTCGACGGTGCCGGCGGGAAGTTTGGCGAAGGCTTCGTCGGTGGGCGCGAAGACCGTGAAGGGGCCCTTGCCTTGGATGGTCTCGACAAGGCCGGCGGCCTTCACGGCGGCGACCAAGGTGTTGAAGCTGCCGGCCGAGGAGGCGACGGCGACGATGTCGCCGGCGGGCTGGGCCTTGGCGGCCGAGGTCGCCTTGTCGGCGGAGCAGGAGCCGGCGTGGGCCGGGAGGGCGAGGGCGGCGGTGGCGACGAGAGCGGCGAGGGTGAGGGAAGCGGAGGATTTCATGGGCGGTGTTGGTTTCTGGTTCGGGTGTTGAGGCGAGCGGTGAAGCCCGCTAACGGGATACAATGTCTAGGGATTGTCTAAGAAAGCAAGATTTTGTCTAGGGGTATTAGCACAGCTCCGCCGAGCGCTGTTTAGTTTATGAGAACAATAATTTTATGAGCCGCCGATGCGATGGGGAACTCGGTGGCGGCCGCAGCGTGTCTAATTTCTGTTGAATAGTGCCCCTTTCCGGTTCGACGGCCGGCTGGATGGTAGGCCGCGGCCTGTCCTCCGCGCGCGGCGGAAGTACAGAAGCCACTGAGCGGCGGTCGGAGCCACGACCCGCCCTAGCTGAAAACCGCTGCTGCCACGGTGCGCCTCAGCTCACGCCGGCCAGATAGCCCACGCGTAAGCCACGTAGCCGAGCAGCAGTGCCGCACCCTCCCGTCGCCTGATCCGAAAGCCGGTGCGGGCCAGCACCATCGCGGCCGCCGACACCGCCACCATCACGAGGTTGTCGAAGCGCACGATCTGCGCTGGCACCGTCGTGGGTGCCAGCAGCGCGGTGACGCCACCAATGCCGAGGATGTTGTAGATGTTCGATCCGAGCACGTTGCCCAGGGCGACATCCGACTGCCGCCGGACCGCCGCCACAATCGAGGTCACCAGTTCGGGCGTGGAGGTCCCCACGGCCACGATGGTGAGTCCGATCACGGTTTCGTCCACCCCCAGCGCTGTTGCCAGCGCCACGGCACCCGCGACCAGCCACCGGCCGCCCAGCACCACGAGAATCAGTCCGAGGAGCGCCAGTGCGATCGGCACCGCCAGTGCGCCCCGCGGGGTCGCTTCCGGACGCAGTGCCGGATCGACCTGCTCGGCCGCCTCCGCCTTGTCGAACGCCGCGGTGTGCCCGGCAACGCCGCCGGCCTTCTCTTGTCTCCAAGCGCTGATGACGTAGGCGACCAGACCCGTCACGAAGCACAGACCGACCCCGCGCCCCAGGGGCATCAGCGCGGCCACCGCCGCGAACAGCGCGGCCACGGCGAGCATGACGACGCCGTCGCGCCGCAGCGCCCCGGCCGATACCGTGATCGGCGCGATCAGCGCCGAAAGCCCGAGGATCAGGAGCAGGTTGGCGATGTTGGATCCCACGATGTTGCCGACCGCGATGCCCGGCGTACCGGCCAACGAAGCCTGCACGGAGGTCACCAATTCCGGGGCGGACGTTCCGAAGCCGACCACGGTCAGACCGATCACAAGTGGTGATACGCCGAGCCGCCGGGCCAGGGCGACTGCACCGCGGACGAGCAGTTCGCCGCCCACCACGAGCAGCGCCAGCCCACCGCCGAGGAGAAAAAGGGTCTGCATGCCGGAATCCCGGCGCGAGGCTCCGCCCAAGGCAATCCACGAACCGGTGCCGCCTCACGCCGGGACTGCGTGGTGCCGCTGGCTTCCGCGTAGTCGATGGGCAGTTGGGGTGGGCGCGAAGACGGAGGGATGCGTTGGGAGCCGTTCGTCAGCGAGCGTCCGGCCACTGCTGGGGGACCCGGCGCAGCTTGGCGACCTCGTAGCCCTGCGCGGATAACTGGTCGACCAATTGCTGGTAGTCGGCCTCGGGGATCTGCGGCGTGCGGGCCATGATCCAGACGTAGTCGCGCTTGTTCCGGCCGATGACGGTCCGGGTGTACTCGGGATCCAAGTGCGTAATCAGGAACTCGGCCTTGAACGGCCAGACGAACTGCATCGCCCAGGTGGAATTGTTGACGCGGTCGACGACGAAGCCGCGGGGCGTGTAGCGCTTGGGTGGGCCGTCGAAGGCGCCTTGGTTGAACGTGAAAGTCGTGGCGATCGTGCCGTCGGTTTCGAGCCGGTAGTCCTCGATCGCGTTGAAGGCCTCGGTCTCGATGAAGGTCGGGATGGCGGCGATCACGTACCAGGGGCCCATGAATCTCTCGAGATCGACCTGCTCGACCGTCTTCAAGGGCGGCAACGAGGTGGCGCAACCGGTGAGCAGCAGCAGGCAGGGCAGGAAGGGAAGAAGTTTCATCGGAATGGGAGGATCGTTCGGTTCAGGCGGAACGGGGATGGTGGATGCGAGAGATCGGGACCCACAGCCGACGGGGACACGGAAGGTTTCGCCCCAGCTGCACACAGATGGACACCGATGGGGAGGTCCTCCGGGGGCCTGCCGGGCGGCGCGTGGGCCGCGGAGGGGCGTGCCTCAACCCCTCCGCGTTCACTCGTCGCCGTAGCGGTAGCGGATCGTCACCGTCTGCCGTTCGCCGGAGGGGCTGAGGATGTTGGACACGCCGTGGAACTCCCGGAGGCGCCGGTTCTCCCGGTCGTACTCGAGGCGCATCTTCGGCGCGAAGTAGCGGAACAGCCAGTGCTTGAGCTTCAGCTCGGCCGACACGCGGGTCGCGTCGGCGGCGAGGGTCCGCACGGCGAACGGAAACGGGGCCAGCTCGGAGGGCAGGACGAGGTTCAGGGCGATGTTCTCCTTCTCCAGGAGGTCCAGATTGTCGATCAGGTAGTAGTGCCAGCCCTGGCAGGAGAAGACGGCGCGGTCGCGACGGAGCGGCGCGGTCTTTTCGGGGGCGCTGGCGCTCTGGTGGAAGACGACATACCCGCCGTCCTGCCAGCGCAGGCCCTCGCGGTAGTTGCGTCGCAGGTCCTCGAAGACATAGGTGGGCAGGGCGACGCTGCGCGAGTAGTCGGAACGCAGCGTGGCGATGAGGGCGCCGTCCGGCGCGAGGTATTCGGTGAGCGAGTCCAAGATGCCCTGCTCGCCGGTGCGCACGGTGTGCCGTTCGGTGTAGACCAGGTCGCCTTGCTCGTCCCGGGCCTCGCCGAGGTATGCGGTGTCCGCGGCCTGCGCCGCGACGGCGAGGAGCGCGAGCGCCAGCCAGAGCAGGCGCCGGAATGTTCGAGAGTTGGGGGTCGTGTTCATGGCGCGATGTCGATGGTCCGCGGCTTCGCGGATGTTGGTTTCGCCCGGGCGCGCCGGCTCCCGGGCGCGGTTTGTACGCGAGGGCTGCTGGCGGTCGACCCGAGGCCGAGGTGCTGCTGCAGGCGCTGGACGGCGAGCTCCTTGGCCTTGGCCTCGATCTCGACCGTCACGGCGAGCGCGCGCCATTCGTCGGGAAAGTCCTCCGGCGCGATGTAGTCATGGTGACGCTCCCGATACGGGCCGTCCCAGCCGGCGATCGGGCTGGAGAGATGGAAGAGCGGTTCGCGGTCCCAGGTCAGCAGCGCGGCGGCGGTGGCCTCGGCGACAGTGAGCCCGTCGGACAGGCAGCGGTGGTGGTGCACGTCGTACACTAGCGGCAGTCGCTCGGCGTGGCAAAGCGCCAGCAGCTCGGCGGGCGTGTAGCTGGTGTCGTCGTTCTCGACGGTGAGGCGGGAGCGGGCGCGAAGGGAGAGGCGCTCGAGGGAGCGGCGGAACCGCGTGAGCGCGGCGGGTTTGTCGCCGTAGGCGCCGCCGGCGTGGAGGTTGATCGTGTCCGCGTGGGTCCACTCGGCGAGTTCGGCCTGGGCCTCGAGATCCGCGAGCGAGCGCGTGACGACCTCGGGGTCCGGCGAGTTGAGCACGACGAACTGGTCGGGGTGGAAGCCGGTGCGGACATCGTGCTCGCGGGCGAAATCGCCGCAGAGCCGCAGGCGGGCGATGAGCGCATCGGCGTCGGGCAGGTCGGTGACGCGGTAGCCGACCGTCGGATGCGTGCGCAGCGGCAGAAGGGTACTGAGGATGCGGAACGAGCCGATGCCGTGCGTGTGGCAATAGTAGAGTGCGGCGAGCAGGGCGTCGGCGTTGGCCCGGGCGAGTTCGGCGAGGCGCTCGAGTTGCGCGGGGCGCGGCAGGCGGGAGAGCGCCGCGGCCGTGGTGGTGCGGAACTTGATCGGTTCCGCGGCGAACTGGCAGCAGAGACCGAGGCGCGGGCGGGCGGGGGGCTGCGGTGCGCGTTTCATGGGGCTTCCCCGAAGATCGATGCGAGGGTGGCGCGACGGTGGGCGAAGATGCGCTCGACCTGCGCGCGGACGAAGAGGGCGTCGACGAGGCGACCGCCCGGGACGGCGTAGCGGATCTCGTCGTCGCAACGTGTGCCGCCCGGGACCTCGGTGAAGGTGTGCGTGTGCACCCAGAGGCGGTAGGGCCCGCGCAGTTGGGTGTCGACGAAGCGCACGGGCGGCTCCCACTCGGCGATCTCGGTGCGCCAGCGCAGCGGCAGTCCGTGCAGGCGGAGGCGGTAGTCGATGAGCGCCCCGCGGCGCATGGTCACCGGTGTGGGTGTCAGGATACGGAAGTGCAGCCAGGGCGGCGTGATGCGCTCGAGGTTCTCCGCCGCGGCGAAGAACGGGAAGATCTCCGCACGCGGGCGAGCGAGGAGCTGGGAGAAGCGGAGCGTGCGGACGTGCATGGCAGGAGGGAAGTTGGGTCCCGGAGGCGGGCCGGCGGGTCTGCAGGGCTGGTTCGCGCCGCGCTCGTGTGGGGGCTCCACCTCCGGGACAATCGAAATTGACTGCGGAGCACCCTCTCGGGGGTGGCGGCGCAGGTTTTGGTTCGTTACTGCGGAAGGAGGACGGAATCGACGACGTGGATGACGCCGTTGGAGGCGGGGACATCGGTGGCGACGACGTTGGCGGAGCCGGCGGTGACCTTGCCGTTGGCGACGACGAGGGGGAGCTTCTGGCCGTTGACGGTGGCGGCCTGGGAGGTGGTGACGTCGGCGGCGAGGACTTTGCCCGGGACCACGTGGTAGGTGAGGATGGCGACGAGCTTGGCCTTGTTCTCGGGCTGGAGCAGCGACTCGACGGTGCCGGCGGGAAGTTTGGCGAAGGCTTCGTCGGTGGGCGCGAAGACCGTGAAGGGGCCCTTGCCTTGGATGGTCTCGACAAGGCCGGCGGCCTTCACGGCGGCGACCAAGGTGTTGAAGCTGCCGGCCGAGGAGGCGACGGCGACGATGTCGCCGGCGGGCTGGGCCTTGGCGGCCGAGGTCGCCTTGTCGGCGGAGCAGGAGCCGGCGTGGGCCGGGAGGGCGAGGGCGGCGGTGGCGACGAGAGCGGCGAGGGTGAGGGAAGCGGAGGATTTCATGGGCGGTGTTGGTTTCTGGTTCGGGTGTTGAGGCGAGCGGTGAAGACCGCTGACGGGACGCAATGTCTACGAAATGTCTAAGAAAGCAAGTTCTTGTCTAGGATCATTAGACAAACTGAACAACGATGGCCTTAATCCCTGTGGCTAATTATGTTAAGCCTCGGACAAGAATCCCGCTTGCCGTGGAGCAGCGGGCGGGTTGTCTAATCAGCGTCTAATAAGCATCATGAGCGCCTACCAACATGCCATCCAAGCGGTCGTACAACGCACCGGGCTCTCGGCCCATGTGATTCGGATCTGGGAGAAACGTTATGGCGTGGTGGCGCCGGAGCGCACGGGCACGAACCGCCGGCTCTACTCGGACGAGCAGATCGAGCGGCTCAGCCTGCTGCGGCAGCTCACCCAGGCCGGCCAGAGTATCGGGACGATGGCGACTCTGCCGCTGGAGCGCCTGCGGCAGATCGCGGCGGACACGCTCGGGCCGGCGTCGCTGGCGGCGGGGCGGTCCGCCGGGGCCACGCTGGATCCGGCGGCGGCGCTGCTGGCGGCGGGCATCGCCGCGGTCCGTGAACTCGATACGGCCGCGCTCGGCGCGACACTCCGGCAGGCGGAGCTGCAGCTGGGGGCGCAGGGGATGTTGCACCGGTTCGCGGCGCCGCTGGCGCAGATGCTCGGCGAGCTGTGGCGCGCCGGCACGATCACCGCCGCGCACGAACACTTCGCCAGCGCGCTGTTGCGGGTGCGGCTGGCGCGCACCACTGCGGATTTTGCCGCGCGGCCCGACTCCCCCGTGCTGGTTGTCGCCACGCCGGTGGGACAGTTGCACGAGCTCGGCGCGTTGCTCGCGGCGGCGGCGGCGGCCAATCTGGGTTGGAACGTGGTCTACCTCGGCGCGAGCCTGCCGGCGGCCGAGATCGCCGGCGCGGCGGTGCAGCGCAAGGCGCGCGCCGTGGCCCTCAGCCTCGTGTATCCGCACGACGACCCCGCGCTGCCGCCCGCGCTGGAACTCTTGCGCGAGTTGCTGCCCGCCTCGACGGCCCTGCTGGTCGGCGGGCGGGCCGTGCCGGCGTTGCAGCCGGTGCTGGAGCGGGTGGGCGCGCGCACGGTGAGCGATCTCGCCGGCCTCGGCGCCCAGCTCGATGCGTTGCGCGGGTAGGTGCGGTTTCGCGGGCGCCCGGGCGGTGTGCCGGTGGCGCCGGGTGGGGGCGGTCCGGCAACCAGGGTTGCGCCGCGCCCGCGGGAGTGTTGTTGTCCCGGTCTGTTGCCATGTGCGCCACGCCGCGAAACGAGCCGCCCCTCCGCATCGTACTGGCCGGAGCCGTCATCACCTTCGCGTTTGTCGCGGGAGCGATCGGCGTCTGGTTCGATGCCTCGGGGATCCAACAGACCCGCTGGTCGGCCAGTCCGACCTTCCTTCTCGTTTCCGGTGCGGCGGCGGTGCTGCTGGGCGCGGGCGCGGTGGTCGCCTGGTTTCGTGGGTTCGGGCGCCGGGCGGGGGACGGGTTTACCCGTTTTCTCGGCGGTGCGGCCTTGGGGGCCTGCCTGCTCTCCGTGTTCATGGCCATGCTGTTCGTGAACGTCCGGCTCGATCCGGGCCCGGGTGAGCCGGTCGAGTTCCTGCTCACCGACCGGTTCACGCTCGAAGTGCAGCGCCGCGACATGCAGCGGCCGTTCGTCCGGCACTATGCGGCCTTCGCCGTCCCCGAAGAGCTCTGGAACTACGCTCTCGTGTTGCTGCACCCGGAGGGCGGGCGCGACCGCACCGTGGGGCAAACGCTCCGGGCGACCCGCCATCCCGGGTTCTTTGCCCTGCCGTGGTACGAGTTTGACGACCCCGTCGACGGGGCGCGGGACCAGCGCCTCGAGCGCACGTTCAGGGACTTCGAGGTGCTCGCGGCGACGGGCGTTTTCGCGCCGCGCTCCCCCTACCGGGAGCAGCTGCAACAGCAGGGGGTGCCCGTAGTCGAGAAGTAGCGCCGACCGCCGGCGCCGACCGGTGCGGCCCGGGTCGTCCGCGCTGGTATAGCCTCCGAGTGAGCGGGCGGGACGCGGCCGGCGGTGGAAGCCGGCTCAACGCCCGCCGGAGCGCCCGCGATCCCGCTCCGGCCGGGTCGCGGCGGGCTCGACCCAAGCCTCGGGAAACAGCAGGTGTTTCGGGTGGCGCGGATGCCGCAGCACGTAGGTGGGCTGGCGGTCGCGCGCCCGCGCCAGGGCGAGCCGCACCTCGCGCTCGGCCACGCGCCGGGTGGTGACGGTGCCGTCGCCACCGAACGCGGGCGAACGGACGACGATGCGGTAGATGCTCTTGTAGTTGATCTGTGTCGATGTCTCGTCGACCGAGACGACCTCGGCCTCCACGACCACCCCCTCGCGCAGCACCCGGAGGGTCCGCCAACGGGCGAAGACCCCGACGCCGGCCATGGCGCCGCCGATGAGGGGGAAGAGAAGCACTGCGATCGAGGCGAGGTTGCCGGCGCTCCGTCGCGCGCCCTCGATCCGGGCGACCGCCGGCTTGGCCGGGAAATACCGCACCGTCACCCGGGCACCTTCGGTCCAGCGCGCCCCGGTGGTGTAGCAGCGCGCGGTCTGCGGCGGACCGCCGGCCGGCTGGTATCCAAAGGTGTAACAGACCACGTCGATGTCGTCGATCGACAGACTGGTCTTCTCGGTGGCGACAACCACTCCTTCGGTCGATCGGGCGCGTCCGGAGCCGAGCTGCCAGTCCTCGAGCAGCTTCCAGGGCAGGAAGGCGGCGGCGGCCGGGATGCCGATCACGAGGAAGAAAACGCCGAACAGCGGCAGGAAGGTGTGGGAGGCCCAGCTGCGCGCCGCGCGCCGCACTGCGGCGGGAACCGCGCGCGGGGGCGGGGCGGCGAGCAGGGCGGTGACCGTGTCGGTGGTGATCATGGGCGGAAGGATGCGGACGGCCGGCGCGGCGGTGTCCGATGGGGGTGGGCACGGCTGCACGCGGTGGCGACAGGAGATTGCGGAGGGACTGGCCCTGGGGCGGCGGAGATCCGCCACCGCTCGGAGCGGGCGAGCGTCAGCACTGTGGAATCGGCGAATCCGCCGGAGCGAGAACAAACACGGCCGGGGGCCGCCGGTTCCCCCCAAAAAAAAGCAATCTTCACGGCACCTCGGCAACGATGCACGAAAGGTGCAGGTGTCCGTGGGTGGGGCTCACTCTCCGGGGTGAGCCGCGGCTCGCTCGTCCCGCCGTACGGCCGAACGCCCTACCGCAAGCAAGCCGGTTTCTTCGTGGCGATCCGGGCCGGTTCCTCCGGGGCTCGTTTGTTCGCTTGCCTGCGTCACCGGAGGTTGGATTCTCTGTCCCCACCATGGACGACCGCGACGTCATCGAGGCGCGCATCACCGCCTTCATCCAGGACCATGCGGAATGGGAGCAGGATTGCGTGACCCGGCAGATGCTGGGCGGCTTCAGTCCGCCCTGCGTGTGTGAACTCATGGACTCGCCCGACCCCGGTGCGCTCATCGAGTCGTTGCAGGCGAGTTCGCCCGATCGCAGCGATGAGGCGCGGCGGGGGCTGGAGGCGGTGGCGCGCCGCCATTGCACGAGCCCGGATCTGCTCACGCGCTCGGGTTTCTGCTACGGTTCGCCGCTTCAGCACGATCCGGCCGCCGAGCACATCACCGCGTTGCGCATCTGGTCCGGAACCGCGACGGTCGTGACGACCGTGGTCGGCGGCGTGGGCGCGGGCTTCGAATACGAGCTGGTGTGCTGCCGGAGCGACTGGCGCATCGACCACATCACGCGGTTCCATACGGCGGAGGGGGCCGCCGAGCCGGCGGACTGGGACGAAGCGGCCTGCGTGGATGAGTTCTCGCCCTGGGACGAGTGCGGGATCGACTTCCGCGAGGCGTTCCAAGCCGGTGGGCGAGCGTTCAGCGCCGAGAGCCGGAAGGAGGAAGCGCTGACGCTGGTCCGGCTCGGCGAGATCCCGCTGCCCAGTGGGCTGCTGGTGGTGAGCGATCCGGGCGAGTTCGTCGATGCGGTCGCGCCGCTCGAGGTTCGCGTGGGGCGAGCGCGTTGCCCGGTCGATGTTGTCCGCGCGGGGCGCGAGAACGCCTTCATCCGGGTGTTGTTCGGCGACTGGGCCTCCGTGGCGGGTTTCGTGCCGGCGCACCTGCTCGGGACGGAGGCGCCGTATGCGGCGAGTTCGCGCGGTGGCTCCCTCGTGATCGGCGACGCCGGCGCGTGGGCGGCGCTTCCGGGGCGGGACCGCGAACGTTTCTACTACATGCTGGTCGAACGCCCCGGCGAGCGGCAGGCGGAAGAAGCAACGCTCATGGCGTTGCCCGCCGCGGCCGGCGAGGCGGCGATCGTAAACCGGGGCGGTGGCGATTTCGATTGCCCCTGCTACTGGGCGGTCGACAGCGCGGGGCGGGCGCAGGCGCTCGTTGTCGACTTGAGCATCTGCGAACGGTCGGTCGATCAGGTCTTCGAGATCCCGGTCACCGAACGACTGCTGACGGCGACTGTTACGCACCCGCAGTTGTCGGAGTTTGGTCATGAGATCCGGTTCGAGCGCTGCGGCTCCGGGCTGGCGGTGGTGTCGGCTTCGCGACAAGGGCACGAGGTCGATCTGCTCGACGGGGCGGGGCGCGTGCTCGGTTCGACCGAAGGTGCGGGCATGACCGCGTGCGGCGAGGTGGAGGAGCGGACCATCATGGAACTGCCGGACGATCTTCGCGGCCTGCGCCTGCGGGTACGCTGGAGCGAGCGGCGGCATGTCTTCGCGCGCGAGTTCGACGGACTGGCGTGAGTACGGGGTGCGGCGGCGCGTGTTGCTGACGGCGGCCGTGGGAATGGGGCGCAAAAACGGCTTCACTTTCGGCGGCGTTGCGCCGTTCTCGTGCGGCATGAGCAGCACATCGCTCGTCTTCTCCTCCCGCGCGGAACACCGCGCCTGGCTCGCCTCGCAAGCCGCCCTGCCGCGCGGTTTCCGCGTGGGCGCGTCGCGCTTCGACTTCGTGCCCTTCGAGGTGCCGAAGCCGGCGAAGATGACCGTGACCCTCATCGCGCTCGATCGGCCCACGGCCGATTTTGCCGCGATGTTCACTAAGAACGCCTTCCCCGGTGCGCCGGTGATCGTGGGCCGCAAGCGCCTCGCCGAGCCGAAGCTCGGGGCGATCATCGTGAACAACAAGATCTCCAACGTGTGCGCACCCGGAGGCGTCGAGACCTCCGAGAAGCTCTGCGCCGCGACCGCGGCCGCGCTCGGGCTGCAACCGACCGAGGTGCTGCCGAGCTCCACCGGCGTGATCGGCTGGCGGCTCCCGGCCGACCAGATGATCACCGCGCTGCCGCAGGCCGTGGCCTCGCTTGCGTCCGGCTCCATCCTCCCGGCCGCCGAGGGCATCGTGACGACCGACTTGTATCCGAAGATCCGCCGCGCCGACCTCGCGGGCGGCAGCATCGTCGGCATCGCCAAGGGCGCCGGCATGATCGAGCCGAACATGGCGACGATGCTCGTCTACATCCTCACCGACCTCGCCGTGCCGCGCGACGCGTTGCGCGCCATCCTCGGCCGCGCCGTCGACCGCAGCTTCAACCGGATGAGCATCGACAGCGACACGAGCACCTCCGACACCGTCGTGGCGCTCAGCTCCGGCGCGGTGCCGTGCGCGGATCTCGCGGCGTTCGAGGCCGCGCTCACGCAGGTGTGCCGCGACCTCGCCGAGGATGTCGCCCGCAACGGCGAGGGCGTGCGCCACGTGATGCGCGTGACCGTGAAGGGCGCGCCGACCGAGGCCGCCGCGCGCGCGATCGGCAAGAGCGTCGTCAACGCCCCTCTCTTCAAGTGCGCCGTGGCCGGTAACGATCCCAATGTCGGCCGCCTCGTGCAGGCCGTGGGCAAGTACGTGGGCGCGCATGAGCCGGGCATCCCGCTCAGCCGCACGCGCATGAGCCTCGGCGGCATCCAGATCGTCGCCGACGGCATCTTCGCCCTCGATCCCGCCAAGGAGCAGGCGCTGGTCGCGCATCTGAAGGCGGCCGAGCTCTACGCCAGCGCGGAGCCGAAGGACGGCGTGTATTCGCCGCCGATCGACTTCCCGCCGCACGAGCGTTGCGTGGAGATCGAGATCGACCTCTGTGCCGGCGCCGCGGAGGCGACCGTGATCGGCGCCGATCTCACCCACGAGTACGTGAGCGAGAACGCCGACTACCGCAGCTGAGCCAGGACGGGCCGTCGCGGGGCGAGCCCCGCGCTGGCCGCGACCTCGGCCACCTGCGGCGAAACCCGCCAACCGCCATCCATGGGCTTGCTCCTTCGAATCCGGGCCTTGGCCTTGGTCTTGGGCCGGGGCGCCGCGCGCGGCGGGCCGTTTCTCCGCCGCGCGGGCTGGGTGCTGGTCGGCCTCGGTCTGGCGGCCTACCTGGTGTTCGTGACGTCGAGGATGGGGCTTTGCGCGGGCGGCAGCGATTCCTCCGGCTATGTCAACGGCGCCCGGATGCTGCGCGAAGGCCGGCTGGTGGCGGAGCAGCGGCAGCTCGAGGGCGTCGCAGTTCCGCTGCCGGACTTCACCTATGTGCCGCTGGGCTTTGTGCCGGTGGCACGGGAGCCGGGTGGCCGGGGCGCGCCGCCGATGTCGCCCTCGTATCCGCTGGGGCTTCCGGCGCTGTTCGTGGCGGCCTCGTGCGGTGGGTCCCTGGAAGCGGGCATGCATGTGGCGATGACGCTGATGCTCGTCGGGAGTCTGGTGGTCACCTACCGGCTGGGGCGGCTCCTGGGGCTGGAGCCGGTCTGGGCGCTGGTGGGCGTGGGGATGCTGGCGGGGTGTCCCCTGTTTCTGGGCCTATCGGTCCAGACGATGAGCGACATGCCGGCGCTGTTCTGGACGACGTTGGCGTTGGTGCTGGCCCTGGAGAGCCGCAGGCGGCGCTGGATGGCGGGTGCCGCAGGCGTGGCGGTGGCGATCGCCGTGTTTGTGCGGCCGGCAAATGCGCTGGTGGTGCTTCCCCTGGTGTGGGCGTTGGGGCTCGACTGGCGTCGGTGGCTCTGGCTGGGGCTGGCGGGGTTGCCCGGCGCGGTGCTTTGGGCGCTGATGAACAAGGTGCTCTTCGGGCACTACATCGCCACGGGTTATGGCGATGTGAGCCGGCTGTTCGGCTGGCACAACGTGCTGCCCGCGCTGCGGAACTACGGCGAAACTTGCGCGCGGATCCTGCCGCTCGGGGTGCTGGCGGCGTTGGCGACGACGCGGGGCGGCCGCGGCGCCGATCCACGGGCGACGGCGGCGGCCGCGACCTGGGTGGTGCTGGTCGGCGGCTTCTACTGCTTCTACCAGCACACGCAGGAGGTCTGGTGGTACCTGCGCTTCGTGTTGCCGGCGTTTCCGGCGCTGATCGTGCTCGCGGTCGGCGGGCTGCGGCAGGTGCACGGCTGGCTGGCCGGGCCGGGCCACGTCTGGAGGCTCGGGCTTGCGGGTGCCGTGGTGGTGACGTTGCTGGGCTGGCAGCTCGCGCGGCAGGTGCGAGCCTGCGAGGAGTGGTGGGTGTTGTGGTGGGGCGAGGGCGAGCTGCGTTATGTGGAGCTGTGCCGGCGCCTCGAGACCCATGCGCCGGCCAACGCCGTCGTCTTCGCGATGCAGACGAGCGGCGCACTCTTCTCCCTCCAGCCGTGGGTGGTCGTGCGCCGGGATTGCATGACGCCGGAGCTGTCGCGCGAGTTGTACGCCGCCGCCGGCAGAGCCGGCCGGCCGGTCTTCGCCGCGCTCTTTCCCTTCGAGCTCGCGGAAGGCTGCTTTGGCAAGAATCTGGCCGGTCGTTGGGTCAAGATCGACGCGGTGGACGACAAGACTCTCTGGCGGCTCGACGATCCGGCCGGCGCGATGCCGACCGTGGCCGTGCCGTGAGCGCGTGGCCACCGCGGGCGGGACGCCCGAGGGCCCTGGCGCCGAGGGGCGCGGCGCCGCGATGTCGTCAATGTCCGGTGACGCGAACCCGGCTGCAACCGGCGGGGCGACGCGGAAGCCGCGGGACGCTACCCTCGTCGGGTCGCCGCGCACCCGAGCCGATTCGGCTCAGTCGCGGTGGATCTCGGGCTTCGGGTCGCGGAGCATGAGGTCGCGGACGATCTCGCGCGGGTCCTTGCCGTCGTAGAGACAGGCGTGGACGGCGTCGACGATCGGCGTCTCCGCGCCGATCTGACGCGCGAGCTGGAAGGCGCTCCGGGCGGTGGTCACACCCTCGGCGACGACGAGGCCCATCTCCTGCTGGATCTCGGGGAGCTTGCGGCCCTTGCCCAGCTCCTCGCCCACGTGGCGGTTGCGGCTGTGCTGGCTGGTGCAGGTGACGATGAGGTCGCCGATACCGGAGAGGCCGGAGAAGGTCTCGGGCCGGCCGCCGAGCATCTGGCCGAGGCGGGCCATCTCGACGATGCCGCGGGTCATGAGGGCGGCCTTGGTGTTGTCGCCCATGCCCATGCCGTCGAGCACGCCGGCGGCGAGGGCGAGCACGTTCTTGAGCGAGCCGCCGAGTTCGGCGCCGACGACGTCGTCGGAGGTGTAGACGCGGAGATACTCGTTCATGAACGCCTGCTGGACGGCGGCGGCGGCCTGCGGGTCGCGGGAGGCGGTCATCACGGCGGTGGGCACCCGGCGGGCGACCTCCTCGGCGTGGCTGGGGCCCGAGAGGATGGCGTAGCGCACGTCGCCGAGAACCTCGGCCACGAGTTCGCTGATACGTTTGCAGGAGCCGGTCTCGATGCCCTTGGCGACGTTGAGATAGATGATCCCGGCCGGGCGCGGCACGGCGCGGAGCTTCTCCAGCGTGCCGCGGACGTACTGCGTGGGAGCGGCGAGGAGGATGAGCTCGGCTTGGGCCACCGCGCAGGCCAGGTCGGGTTCGAAGCGGAGGGCGGCGGGGAGTGCGACGCCCTTGAGGAAGCGGTCGTTGCGGCGCGTGCGGGCCATCTCGGCGAGGTAGTCGGGGAACGGGCCCCAGAGGGTGACCGCGTGCTTGTTTTCGCAGAGGACCATGGCCAGTGCCGTGCCCCAGCCGCCGTCGCTAAGAACGCTGATGTTCATCGGGTGGAAATCGTGGAGGGATGAAAGGGTGGAGCGCCGCGGGGCGCGGTTGGCCGCAAGAGGGCGGAACTGTGCCCGCCGCCGCCGGTGTGGTTCAACGAAAAAGCCGTGGGCGGCCCTCGCGGCGCCACAAAACGAAGCGCCGTCCCACACGAGGCGGGACGGCGCGAGTAGAGGCAGGAGACCGGATGCCGATCAGAGCACGTTGCCGACGTAGCTCTGGAGGGAGCGCACGCCGACGCGTTTCTGCTTCATCGCCTTGATGCCGCGCAGGGCGGCGAAGGCGCCGGCCATCGTGGTCATGATGGAGATGCCGTTGAGGACGGCGGCGGTGCGGATCTTGTTCTCGTCCTGGCGGGGCATCATGCCGGAGGGCGTGTTGATGATGAGCTGCATCCGGCCGTTCTTGATCATGTCGATCACGTTGGGCCGGCCTTCATCCAGGCGCGGGATACGGGTGACGGGCACGCCGTTCTCGGTGAGCACCTTGGCGGTGCCGGCGGTCGAGAAGAGGACGAAGCCGAGGGCGACGAGCTGGCGGCCGAGGTCGACGGCGCGGGCCTTGTCGGCGTCCTTGACGGAGAGGAAGACGTTGCCCTGGAGCGGCAGCGAGGGCTTGGCGGCCATCTGCGTCTTGGCGAAGGCGATGCCGAGGTCGTCGTCGAGGCCCATGACCTCGCCGGTGGAGCGCATCTCGGGCCCGAGGTTGATGGTGGCGCCGGGGAAGCGGTTGAAGGGGAACACGGCCTCCTTGACGCACCAGTGGCGCGGGGTGAGCTCGCGGGTGAAGCCGATCTCGGCGAGCTTCTTGCCGGCCATGCACTTGGCGGCGAGCTTGGCCAGGGGCTGTCCGATGGCCTTGGAGACGAAGGGGACGGTGCGGGAGGCGCGCGGGTTGACCTCGAGCACGTAGAGGTCGTTGTCCTTGATGGCGAACTGGACGTTCATGAGGCCGACGACGTTGAGGGCCTTGGCGAGGGCGATGGTGGCCTGGCGGACCTGCTCGAGCATCGCCTTCGAGAGGGTGTGCGGGGGCATGACCATGGCGGCGTCGCCGGAGTGCACGCCGGCGAACTCGATGTGCTCGAGCATGCCGCCGATGATGGCGGTCTCGCCATCGGAGATACAGTCGACGTCGAGCTCGTTGGCGTCCTCGAGGAACTTGTCGATGAGGACGGGCTTGTCGGGCATGACCTCGAAGACCTGGCGGATGACGGCGCGCATCTCGTCGAGGCTGTAGAGGATGAACATGCCGCGGCCGCCGAGCACGAAGGAGGGGCGCAGGAGGACGGGGAAGCCGAGCTCGGTGGCGTGCTTGAGCGCATCCTCCTCGGTGAGGGCGGTGCGGTTGTCGGGCTGCTTGAGACCGAGCTTGTGGAGGATGCCGGCGAAGAGTTTGCGGTCCTCGGCGAGCTCGATCGACTCGGGGCTGGTGCCGATGACGTTGACGCCGTTGGCCTTCAGGGCGGTGGCGAGGTTGAGCGGGGTCTGGCCGCCGAACTGCACGATGACGCCCTGGCACTGCTCCTGTTCGTAGATCTCGAGCACATCCTCGAGGGTGAGCGGCTCGAAGTAGAGGCGGTCGGAGGTGTCGTAGTCGGTCGAGACGGTCTCGGGGTTGGAGTTGACCATGACGGTCTCGTAGCCGAGTTCGCGCAGGGCGAAGGAGGCGTGCACGCAGCAGTAGTCGAACTCGATGCCCTGGCCGATGCGGTTGGGGCCGCCGCCGAGGATCATGATCTTGGGGCGGTTGCTGCGGATGACCTCGTTCTCGTCGCCGTAGGAGGAGTAGTAGTACGGAGTGAAGGCCTCGAACTCGGCGGCGCAGGTGTCGACGAGGCGGTAGGTGGTGTGCACGCCGAGCTTGCGGCGGTGTTCGCGCACGGTCTTGAGGGGGGCGCCGCAGAGGAAGGCGAGCTGGGCGTCGGAGAAGCCGGCGGCCTTGACGCGGCGCAGGGTGGGGGCGTCGAGATCGGCGAGGAGCTTGGTCTTGAGGAAATCCTCCATCTCGTGGAGCTCCTTGAGCTGCTCGAGGAACCACGGGTCGATGGCGGTGATCTCGAAGATGCGGTCGACGGAGAAGCCGGCCTTGAAGGCGTAGCGCAGGTAGAAGGGGCGTTCGGCGTTGGGCGTGCCGAGCTTGGCGATGATGGTCTGCTCGTCGGGGAGGTCGAAGTCGCCGAACTTGCCGCCGCCGCCGAAGCCGCGGGCGCCGATCTCGAGGGAGCGGAGGGCCTTCTGGAAGGACTCCTTGAAGGTGCGGCCGATGGCCATGGCCTCGCCGACGGACTTCATCGCCGAGGTGAGGGTGGTGTTGGCGCCGAGGAACTTCTCGAAGGCGAAGCGCGGGATCTTCGTCACCACATAATCGATCGTGGGCTCGAAGCTGGCGGGCGTCTCCTTGGTGATGTCGTTGCGGATCTCGTCGAGCGAGTAGCCCACGGCGAGCTTGGCGGCGATCTTGGCGATGGGGAAGCCGGTGGCCTTGGAGGCGAGCGCGGAGGAGCGGGAGACGCGCGGGTTCATCTCGATGACGACCATGCGGCCGGTCTTGGGATCGAGGGAGAACTGGATGTTGGAGCCGCCGGTCTCGACGCCGATCTCGCGGATGACGGCGAAGGAGGCGTCGCGCATGGCCTGATACTCCTTGTCGGTGAGCGTCATGGCGGGGGCGACGGTGATGGAGTCGCCGGTGTGCACGCCCATCGGGTCGAAGTTCTCGATGGAGCAGATGACGACGCACTGGTCCTTGTGGTCGCGCATGACCTCCATCTCGTACTCCTTCCAGCCGAGGAGGCATTCCTCGATGAGGACCTCGTGGGTGGGGGAGGCCTCGAGGCCGCCCTGGACGATGACGTCGAACTCCTCGCGGTTGTAGGCGATGCCGCCGCCGGTGCCGCCGAGCGTGAAGCTGGGGCGGATGATGAGCGGATAGGTGCCGATGAAGTCGGCCGCGGCGCGGGCGGCCTCGAGGGTGTGGACGGTGCGGGACTTGGCGACGTCGAGGCCGATCTTGAGCATCGCGTCCTTGAAGAGCTGGCGGTCTTCGCCCTTGGCGATGGCGGGCGGCTTGGCGCCGATCATCTCCACGCCGTGTTTCTCGAGGATGCCGGCCTTGTGGAGCTCCATCGAGAGGTTGAGCGCGGTCTGGCCACCGAGGGTGGGCAGGAGGGCGTCGGGTTTCTCGACCTCGATGATGCGCTCGAGCATCTCGAGGGTGAGGGGCTCGATGTAGGTGACATCGGCGAACTCCGGGTCGGTCATGATCGTGGCCGGGTTGGAGTTCACGAGCACGACCCGATAGCCTTCCTCCTTCAGGGACTTGCAGGCTTGGGTGCCGGAATAGTCGAACTCACAGGCCTGCCCGATGATGATGGGCCCTGCGCCGATGATGAGGATGGTTTCGAGGTCGGTGCGCTTCGGCATGGCAAAATTTCGCGGAGCGTGGAAAGCGCCGAGGGGGGGCGCAAGCGGGAAGTCGACCGCGGTTTCCAGCGGGTGGACGAGCGAGTGCGGCCGGAGCGGGGCACCGCCGGGGTCGAAGGCGGGGGCGGCGCGCGGAGGAATGCACTGCGGGCCGGCGGACCCGCACCGCGCGGGCCGGCTCAGCCGAGCTTCGCGGTGTCGACGCCGAGAATCTTGGCGGCCCGGGCCTTGTCGTTGCGGCAGGCGTGGAGGATGCGCGCGATGTAGGCCTTCTCCTCCGCGGCGAGATGGTCCGCCAGGGTGGGCATGTCCTTGAGGTCGCGGAGACGCTCGGGCAGCTGCGCGGCGGTGATCGTCTTGTTCTCGGCGGCGGCGACGATGGCGGAGACGACCTGGCTGAGCTCGGAGATGTTGCCCGGCCAGCGGTGGGCCGAGAGGATGGCGAGGGCGTCCGGGGCGAACTCGATCTGTTTGGGGTCGAACTTCGCGCTGCCGATCGAGGCGGCGAAACTCTTGAGCAGGAGCGGCAGGTCCTCGATGCGCTCGCGCAGCGCCGGGAGCATGAGCGGGAGGGCGCCGATGCGGTAGAAGAGCTCGTCGTGGAACTTGCCGTGGTCGATGAGCTTCTCGAGATCCTCGGTGCTGGAGCAGCACAGGCGGAAGGTGGCCCCGGCGTTGCGCAATACGCCGACCAGGCCCTTCTGGATCGCGAGGGGCAGCGTATTGATCATCTCGAGGCAGAGTGTGCCGCCCTTGGCCTGCTCGATCCACGAGCCGCCCTGGCCCTGGGGCCCGAGGAGCCCCTCGTGCAGCGTGGCCTCGTCGATCGCGGAGCAGTCGTAGCGGATCAGCGGGCTGCCCGGGGGGCAGCCCTGGGTGTGGATCAGCTCGGCGATCACGGTCTTGCCGGTGCCCGCCTCGCCGACGATGAGCACGGGCGTCTTCGCTGTCGTGAGTTTCTTGATCTGCGGCCCGATCTTTTTGATCTTCTTGCTCTCGCCGATGACGAAGGCCTCGAGCTGGTCGGCCGCGACGTTGTCGTCGCCGTGGGTCGGGGCGGGGCCTGCGCTGGCGGTCTGGGCCTTCTTGGCGCGGGTGACCCCGAGCTTCTTGAATTCCACGCCGCGTTTCAGGGCGGAGATGAGCTCGTCGACCTTGAAGGGTTTCTGGAGAAAATCGAAGGCGCCGAGCTTGAGCGCATCGAGGGCGTAGGTGGTGCTGGCGTAGGCGGTCATCACCACGACGACGGCCTGCGGATCGAGTTTCTTGAGTTCGCGCAGCAGCACGAGCCCGTCCATCGGCGCCATCTTCACGTCGACCAGCACGACGTCGAACTTCTCGGCCTTGTAGCGTTCGAGCGCCTTGGCTCCGTCGGTGGCGAAGGCGGCGGTGAAGCCGATAGGCTGGATGACCGCCTCCAACATTTCATGGATGGAGGTCAGGTCGTCGACGATGAGCACCGAAGGCATGGTGGCGAGGTAACGACAGCGCCGGGGACAGCGCAAGCACAGGAGCGCAGGCTCCCCGGGCGCGGAGGATCAATTGTTGCCGCCGACGACGTTGGCCATGTTGAAGATCGGCAGGAACATCGCCATGACGATGCCGCCGACGAACACGCCGAGGAAGCAGATGAGCAGCGGCTCGATCAGGGAGGTGAGGGCGGCGACGGTCGCGTCGACCTCGGTGTCGAAGAAGTCGGCCACCTTGCTCATCATGCCGTCGACGTTGCCGGTGGATTCGCCGGCCCGGACCATGTGCTTCATCATCGGCGGGAAATAGGCGTTGGTGGCGAGGATGTCCGAGATCCGGCCGCCCTGGCTGATGTGCTTGGCGATGTCGCTGCAGGCCTTCTCGATCTGGGTCTTGCCACTGGCGGAGGAGACGATCTCCAGCGTGCGCAGGATCTGGACGCCCGAGCGCATGAGGGTCGCATAGGTGCGGCAGAACCGGGAGAGCGCGATCTTGTGGGAGAGCGGGCCGAAGATCGGCGCGCGGTGCACCAGCTCGTCCTTGAACTCGCGGCCCTTGGGGGTCGCGGTGAACTTGCCCCAGGCTTTCCACGCGAAATACAGCACGACGCCGATGTGCAGGATGCTGATCTTGGTGAGGACCTCCGGGAAGCTGAACGCGGGTTTCAGGAAGTTGCTGACGTCGATCAGCATCTGGGTCGGCAGCGGCAACTGGGAGCCGAAGCCGGAGAACATCTCGGCGAAGACGGGGATGACGAAGACCAGCAGCACGTTCACCAGCACCACCGCCAAGCCGATGACGGCGAGCGGATACGCCATGGCGGATTTCACCTTCTTGGTCAGCTTGACCGTCGACTCGAAGTAGCCGGCGACCTTGAGCAGAATCTCGGCGAGATTGCCCGAGGCCTCGCCCGCCTCGACCATCGAGATGAAGAGCGAGGGAAACCCCTTCGGGAATTTTTTGATCGCGGCCGAGAACGAGCTGCCGGCCGAGATCTCCAGGCGCACCTCGCGCAGGATCACGCGAAACACCGGATCCTCCATCTGCTCCTGCAGCGCCTCCAGCGAGGCGACCAGCGGCAGACCCGCGGCCAGCAGGGCGGCCAGCTGGGCGGTGAAGATCGCCAGCGGCTCGAGCGGGATCCTGTAGTTTTTCGCCTTCTTCTCGTAGGCCTTCTGCTTCGCCAGCGACTGCGAAGCCATGAAGCTGATTTTCGGAGCCTTGTTCGCCGTACGCGACGAGACGGAGGAGGCCGGGGAAGCCGAAGACAGGAAAGCCATGGTCGGGGCGAGGATTGTTAAGCGCGGAATAAGCCAGTCGCGCCAGTTGGGCGCAACCTCCGATCCGTAAATTCCCTTTCAACAACCCCGGGTGCGCTGGGGAATTGACCCCATTTCTCCGCCCGGGCGCGCCGCGCGCCGCCGTCGGTGGCTCGGGGGCGGACCGTCCCCCGGCGACCGCCGGCTCCAATGGCCCGATACAATGGCTCGCGTGTTGCGGGCTCCGGGGCGCGGCCGCGGCGGTGGCGCCGTCGGAGGGCGGAACGGTTCGCGCCGCTACCGCCGACCCGGTTTCCGGGCCGGGTGCGGCTGGCCCTGCTGGGCGCGGCGGGTGGCGGCGCCTTCCGGGCCGTTCCGGGCGTAGCCCGCCGCGTCGGTGGTGACGACGCGTTCGTCGGGCCGACACGGACCGTGCGGCGGGCGCGCGCCGTCGCCGAGCAGCGGCTTGATGAAACGCTCGAGGCCGAAGCGCCGGAGCGAGGTGCGCACGGCCTCGCGGAACTCCGGCTTGTACCAGAAGAAGAAGCTGCGCTGCGCCTCCTTCTCCTCGCGTGTCCTCGCCACGGGTACCGGTTTGCCGTCGTACGGGTGCACGCCGGTGGCGTAGATCTCCGTGGCGACGGTCATCGGCGTGGGCGTGAAGTCCTGCACCTGCTCGAGCTTGAAGCCGAGCTCCTTGGTCTGCGCGGCGAGGTCGGCCATGTCCTCGGGGCGCGACGCCGGATGCGAGCTGATGAAGTACGGGATGAGCTGCAGCTGCGGTTTGCCGACCTTCTGCTTGATCGCGTCGAAGCGGCGCAGGAACTCGCGGAAGAGCGCGAAGCTCGGCTTGCGCATCACGCGCAGCACGGCGTCCGAGGTGTGCTCGGGTGCGACCTTGAGCCGGCCGGAGACGTGGTGCGCGATCAGCTCCTCCATGTAGCGCTCGTGGCTTGCCGCGACCGCGGGCGACTTCTTCGGGTGCAGGAACAGGTCGTAGCGCAGCCCGCTGGTGACGAACGCGTGCTTCACCCCCGGCGTCTCGCGCACGGCCTTGTAGACCCCGAGCAGCGCGGTGTGGTCGGTGTCGAGATTCGGGCAGATGGTCGGCCACATGCAGCTCGGGCGGATGCACTCGTCGCAGATCCACTGCTCCTTGCCCTTCATCCGGTACATGTTCGCCGAGGGGCCGCCGAGATCGGTGATCGTGCCGTGGAAATCGGGCATCGCCTTCACGGCCTCGACCTCGCGCAGGATGCTCTCCCGGCTGCGGCTGGCGACGAACTTGCCCTGGTGCGCGGAGATCGTGCAGAAGCTGCAGCCGCCGAAACACCCGCGGTGCAGGTTGATCGAGTGCCGGATCATCTCATACGCCGGGATCGGGCCGCGCTTGCGGTAGCGCGGGTGCGGCAGGCGCGTGAACGGCAGGTCGAAACTGCGGTCCATCTGCGCCTCGGTCATCGTCGGGAACGGCGGGTTGATGACGAGCGTGCGTCCGCCCACGTCCTGCAGGAGCCGGCTGGCGTGCACGCGGTTCGACTCGGTCTCGACCTGCTTGAAGTTCGCCGCGTAGAGCGTGCGGTCGGCGAGGCACTCCTCGTGCGAGTGCAGGCGCAGGTCGGCCCAGTTGGCGTTCTTGGGCAGCGGCGCGCCTTCGGGCAACAGCACCGCCGTCTGCGCGATCGTCTTGAGCGAGGCGAATGGCACGCCCTTCGCCAGCAGCCGCAGCAGCTCGAGCAGCGGCAGCTCGCCCATGCCGTACACGAGCAGGTCGGCGCCGCTCTCGGCGAGCACGCTGGGGCGGATCACGTCCGACCAGTAGTCGTAATGGGAAACCCGCCGCAGGCTGGCCTCGATGCCGCCGATCATCACCGGCACGTCGGGCCAGAGCTGCTTGAGGATGCGCGTGTACGTCGTCACCGCGTAGTCGGGACGGAAACCCGGCGCGCCGTCGGGTGTGTAGGCATCGTCGCTGCGCAGGCGGCGGCCGGCGGTGTAGCGGTTGACCATCGAGTCCATGCAGCCGGCGGTCACCCCGAAGAAGAGCCGCGGACGCCCGAGCTTCTTGAAATCGCGCAGGTCGTCGCGCCAGTTGGGCTGCGGCACGATCGCCACGCGAAACCCTTCGCGCTCGATGATGCGTCCGACCACCGCCGCGCCGAACGACGGGTGGTCCACGTAGGCGTCGCCCGTCACGAGGATCACGTCGACCTCGTCCCAGCCGCGCGCGTCGAGCTCGTCGCGCGTGGTCGGCAGCCAGCGCGCGGGATTCCAGGTGGGATCGCGCGGGTCTGGTTTGGTGGCGGGGGAGGACGGCGGCAAAGTGCGGCCACCTTCAACGCGCCGTTCTCGCGGCGCAAGCGCCGGCTGGCCGGGCGGCCGGCGCGCGCCTCGCGCCGAAGCGGCCACCGCTGGCCAAAGGCTCGGGCCGTGCCGCACCGCGTCTACCCGCGGCGCTTCTCGCGCACGAGCAGCACATCCAACGCCCCGCGCACCGCGATCATCGCCACGAGGAAGAGCGCGCCCCAGCGCACCTCGGTGTGCATGAGCTGGTCGCCTTCGACGAGGAAGACCGCGAGCGCGAGCCCGAAGACGTCGAGCATGCTCCAACGGCGCCACCCCAGGAGCCGGAGCCAAGTGCCGCCGGCGTCCGCGCCGCGGCGTTGCCGCCACCAGAGCTGGAGCTCGAACAGCCAGGTCGCCAGCGGTGCGAGCACGAGAAAGAGCGCCGCGACCGTGCCCGCCGTCCCTGCGCCGGAGGAGAGCAGCGTGGCCGAGAGGGTGAGGATGCTGTAGGCGCGGTCGGCGAGCAGCCAGTCGTGGATCCGCAGGAACGGCAGCGCCAGCGTGCCGGCGAGGACGAGGCCGGCCAGGGCGAGCCACCAGCCGCCCACGCGCGGCGCCGCCGGCGGCTCCACCCCGGCGCGCGTGGCGAGGAGGTTGCCGGTGACGATGCTCAACATGATCGCCGCGACGAAGAGCGGGATGCCGGCGAGCGGCTCGGCGCCCACCAGCAACTGCCCCGAGGTGAGCGTGAGGATCAGGCAGACGAGAAAGACATCGAGCATCGACCACTTGCCCAGGCGTTCGACCCAGCCCAGCGCCGCGTGGCCGCGGGGGCCGAGCCGGCCGCGGCCGCAGAGCGCGGCGAGCACCCCGAGCTTGGCGAAGGGGAAGACGACGGAGAAGCCCACGACCAGCACGGCGAGCACGTACAACCCGTTTCCCCACATCATGCGCACGGAGCGGATGAGTGAATACGGTTCGGTGCCGAGCCCCTTGCGCAGTTCCATGAACGGCAGGAACAGCACCGCCACGTTGCAGGCGAACGACACGCCCAGCATCGCCCCGCCCAACAGGCGGGTGCGGCGGTCGAGCGAGACTTCGGCGTCCATCCGCCCAGCGCAGCCGGCGCGGCGGCGGGCGGCAACCCGGAACCGTGCCGTGGCGTGGCTGCACGGGGGCTGCGCTGTCGGCAGCGGTCGGGCGTCGCGCCGGCGAGGTTGGCCGCGGGCTTGCGCGGGGCGCGGTTTTCCGGTAACTCCCCGCCTTGCTTGTTCCTCGGAACCTGTCACCGATCCTCGAATCCTAGCTTTATGCACCTGCGCTCCCTCGCCTCCCTCGTTCTCGCCCTTGTCGCCATCCCGCTGCTTTCCGCCAGCGATGAGCGCAAGAAGCTCGTCACGCAGATCGAGAGCTGCGAGGCGATCCTTCAGGAGTTCCAGGCCAGCCCGGCCACCGCGATCCCGCCCGAGGTCCTCCGCCAAGCCAAGGGCCTGGTCATCGTCAACGAGTTCCAGGCCGGCTTCATCATCGGCGGCAAGGGCGGCTACGGTGTCGCGATGGTCAAGCGCGCCGACGGGACCTGGAGCGTGCCCACGTTCCTCGACGCCGGCGAGGCCAGCCTCGGCCTCCAGCTCGGGGCGAAGTCGGTCAACACCATCTACGTGATCAACGACGAGGCCGGCATCCGCCTGCTCTACCGCGCGCGTTTCAACTTCGGCGCCGATGCCGCTGCCGTGGCCGGCCCGCACGCCACGGACGTCCAGGAGGCCACCCAGATCATCAAGGCTTCCGTCTACGTGTATCAGAAGAACAACGGCCTCTTCGCCGGCGCGAAGGTCAAGACCGGCTGGCTGTCGGCCGACAACAGCAGCAACCGGCTCTACTACCAGACGCTGCGCACGATGCCCGAGCTGCTCTTCGCCGACTGGGTGACTCCGCCGGAGGAGGCGAGGAACCTGATGACCGACGTGCGCAACGCCGCCGGCAACTGAACCGCGGCGGGCGCCACCCGTGGCGCACTTTCACTCTCGGGCGAGCCGCTGAACGGCTCGCCCTTTTTCTTGGGCGGTCGCGACCGGGGGTCGCGAGCTCGTGCCCGCCGCGGCGTCGCCGGCCGGACCGGCGGCGGCCGATAAGGGGGTTGTCGCGCCGCGCAGTGCGGCCCAACCTCCGCGCCTCGACCTTGCCCGCATGACGATCTGCGACATTGCCCAGTTCCACAGCCCGCTCGGCGGTGGCGTGAAACGCTACCTGCACGACAAGCGCCTCCGGCTCGAGGCGTGCCCGGGCTGCCGGCATGTGCTGATCATCCCCTCGTACCGCAACCACGTCACCGCCGGTCCGGGACATGCCGTCTACGAGATCGAGTCCGCCCGCCTGCCGGGTTCGAAGAGCTACCGGATGCTGCTCAACAAACGCCGCATCCTCGAGGCCTTGCGCCGGGAGAAGCCCGACCTGATCGAGGTCGGCGACCCCTACCGCACCGCGTGGATCGGCCTCCAGGCCGGGCGCGAGCTCGGCATCCCCGTGGTCGCCTTCTACCACTCCGACTTTCCCCGTGCGCTCGACCGCACCATCGCGCGCTTCTCCGGCCGGCTGATCGCCCGGGGGCTCTCGGCTCCGATCCGCCGCTACATCCGCCGGCTCTACAACCGGATGGACGCCACCATCGTCGCGAGCTCCCACCTCGTGGAGGCGCTGCGCCGCAGCGGCATCCAGCGCATCGAGCACATCCCGCTCGGCACCGACACCGCGCTCTTCCGCCCGCGCGATTCCCGCGAGCGCGTGCGCGCCGAGTTCGGCGTGCCCGCCGAGGCGCGGCTGCTGCTCTTCGTCGGCCGGCTCGCGCGCGAGAAGGGCATCAAGCATCTCATCGGCGCGCTCGACCGCCTCGGTCCCGACACGCCGCCGGTGCACCTGGCGCTCGTCGGCGACGGCGAGCTCGACGACTGGGTGCACCTCGAGGCCAACCGCCGCCCGAACCTCACGTGGCTGCCGTACTGCGAGTCCGCCGACCGCCTCGCCGACCTCTACAGCGCCGCCGATCTCTTCGTGCACGCCGGCCGCTGGGAGACCTTCGGCATCGTCTCGCTCGAGGCGCAGGCCTGCGGCACGCCCGTGCTCGCCGTGCGTGGTGGCGGCTTGGAGGAGAGCCTCTCCACCGAGCCGGCCCCGCTGCTCGCCGCCGCCGGCACGCCCGAGGCGCTCGCCGCCGCGATCGAAGCCGCCCTCCGGCGCCCGCCCATCGCGCCCGCCGAACGCGCCGCGCGGCATCATGCGCTGGCCGACCGTTTCTCGATCGACCGCACCTTCGAGCAGATCTTCGCGCTGTACCAGCGACTCATCGACCGTGCCTGCCGCGACCGTGGCGTGGTGCTTCCGCCCGCGCCGGCGGGCGTAAGCAAGTCGGCGGCGGCGAGCTGAGGTTTCCTTTGCAGAAGATGACGGCGATGCCGCAATGGTCCGGGTGCACTGTCGCAGCGGGGTGGATTGTTCACGTGACTTGGTGATGGCGAAGGACGGGAGCGGGTTTTCCTTCTTCAGCTCCCAGCCTTTCGCCTTCAACTTCGGTCGCTCCGATGCCTTCCTGCCGAGTCCGTCCCTACACCCCCGCCGATCGCGCGGCCGTGCGCCGCATCTGCGCCGACACCGGCTGCATGGGCAATCCGATCGATCCGGTCTTCTGCGACCGCGACGTCTTCGCCGACTACCTCACGCGCTACTACACCGACTGGGAGCACGACCACGCGCTCATCGCGGAGGACGACCAGACGGGGGAGATCGTCGGTTACCTGCTGGCGTGTCGCCGCTATCGGTACAACGCCTGGATCGGCGCGCTGCTGCTGGCGTTCGTGATCGTCCCGAAGGGTCTCTGGCGCATCGCGACCTTCCGCTACAACCGCGCGAGCCTGAAGTTCCTGTGGTGGATCTTCACCCGCGCCGGCCAGGAGACGCCGCCTGCGCCGAAGGGCATGGCGCATTTCCACATCAACCTCCTCCCTCCGTACCGCAACGGCCAGGCCACGCGCATCCTGATCTTCCCGTTCGTGAAGGCGCTCGCCGCGCGCGGCGATGTGCGCGGCGTGTTCGGGCAGATGCAGGTGCGCGACGACACGCGCACCCCGCGCATGTTCGAGCGCTACGGCTTCCAGTTCCTGGAGCGCCGCCGCATCTCGAAGTGGGACCACCTCACCAGCGAGCCGGTCTATCTCGCCACCGTCTTCATGGACTTCGCCAAGTACGACCCGAACACGGGGCGGGTGTGAGGCGGCCGACCGCAGGGCATCCCCTCGGGGGGCTTATGGGGTGTGGCGCTCAACGCTGGTGTGATGGCGCACATCGAGCGGTGCGGCCTGAAGGCGCGCACCACGGCCGATCCGGTGCTTCCGCACTTGGTTTCCTTCGTTCCCTTCTGTGAAGTGAGGACCTCTGCCCGATGTCCGCCGTGCGCCAGCTCATCGTCTCCTTCCACGACCTGCATCCCGGGTCGCGGGCGCAGTGCGAACGGTTCCTGGCGCTGATGCGCGAACTCGGCGTGACGCGCACGACGTTGCTGGTCGTGCCGCGCTGGCACGGAGCGCTGCCGTGCGACGAGGACCGCGAGTTCGCGGCGTGGTTGCGCGAGCGCGCCGCGGAGGGGCACGAGATCTGTCTTCATGCGTACCTCCACGAAGCGGCGGAGGTCACCGGCAACGCCGTGCAGCGCGCGATGGGCAAACACTACACCGCCGGCGAGGGCGAGTTCTACCAGATCGACGCGGCCGAGGCGGAGCGGCGCCTGCGCGAAGGGCTGCGCATCGTGCGCGACGGCTGCGGCGTGCCCGTGTGGGGCTTCACCGCGCCGGCGTGGCTGCTCAGCGAAGGCGGTCGCGCGGCGCTCGCGAAACTGGGTTTTCACTACACCACGCGGTGGGGAAAGGTGGAGCTGCTGCAGCCGGGCGCAGGCGGAGGACCGGCTTCGGAGGGACCGGTCGGAGACCGGTCCCACTGGCCGGCCGGTCAGCCCCGTAGGTCCGGTCTCCGACCGGACGCACCGGGCTCGGATCGCCGACCGGCAGACTCTTACCCCGGACCGACATGCATCATCCCCGCCCCGGTGCTCGTGTGGAGCGTGCGGGCGGCGTGGCGGCGGCTCTGCTCGCGCGCCTGGGTGCGGCTGTGGGGCGCGCTCCAACGCCGCGCGCCGGTGCTGCGCGTGGCGGTGCACCCGGTGGATTTCACGTATCCGGCGATCGAAGCCTCGGTGCGCGCGGCGGTCGCGCGGAGCCTGCGGGGACGTGCCGCCGCGTGTTATCGGGATCTGCTGCCGGAAGGCACTCCGCCGCTGGGAGGTGGGGCGTGAGGCAGCCGCGAGTAGGTCTGGTCTCCGACCGGACCCGGCGGACTCCGCCGGTGGCATCGGCCCGGGCGAAAGGCGACCGGTCGAAGACCGGTCCTAGGTGCTGCACAGTTTCCCGGGAAGCGCGGATAGGGTCCCACGTCGCATGAAGCCGCCCGTCCACATCGATCCGAAGCGGATGCTGCGCTGGGTGCTGCAGGGCGTGGCGCTGGCGGGCGTGGCCACGGCGGTGGTGTTCTTCTTCACCGTGCGGCCCGAGACGTGGGCGCACCTGCGCGACTTCAACCCCTGGTGGGTGCCGCTGCTGATGGGCCTGATCTTCGTCGCCTGGGCGTGCAACGGCGCGCGGGTCTGGCTGTTCTGCCGCGCGCTCGGGCACCCGCTGCGGTACCGCACGGCGCTCCAGGCCTCGATGTCGCAGGAGTTCGGTGTCGCGGCGACGCCGGCGGGCATCGGCGGCGCGGTCATCCGGCTGACGTTGTTGAAACGTGCGGGCGTGCCGGTGGCGCACGGCGGCTCGATGCTGGCCTCGGACGCCGCGATCGACGTGCTCTTCTTCGCGCTGCTCGCGCCGTTCGCCGCCTGGGTGCTGCTGCACGACGCGATCTTCGCCCGGCTGCTGGAGCGGCTCGACAGCCGGGTGGTGCTGCCGGGGTTCCTGGCGGTGCTGGCCGGCGCCGCGCTGCTGGTCGTGCTGTTGCGCAGCGCGTGGTTCCACCGGCTGGTCGAACGGCTCGCCGGCGCGACGCCTTTCGGCCGGAGCAAACGGCTGCCGGCGCGGCACCGGTTCCTGCGCCGGGCGACCGCGCGCACGCTGCGCCGCATGCGCGAGGCGCTGGCGCTGCTGTGGGGGCGGCGGAAGAGCGCGCTGGTGCTGAACTTCCTGCTGGCGGCCGTGCAATGGACCTGCCGCTACAGCCTGCTGCCGCTGATCCTGTGGGCGGTGCATTCGCCGGTGAACCCGGTGCCGCTGTTCCTCGCGCAGGGGCTGCTCTTCATGCTCTCGATGCTCGTCGTCGTGCCCGGGGGCGGCGGCGCGGTGGAGGTGCTGGCGGCGCTGATCCTGCCGGCGTTCGTGCCGGTGGCGCTGGTCGGCACGGTGGTGCTGTTGTGGCGCCTGCTGACGTTCTACCTGTATCTGATCGGCGGTGGCACGGCGTTCTTCCTCGCGGTGCGGCAGCGGCGGCTCGACGCGGGGCCCGGCGAGCCGGGCCGGTGAGGCGCCACGCCGGCCGCGCCGCGGCTCACACCGCCCGGGCGCGCGAACGACGGGTGACCTCGGAGACGGCGAGGTAGAGGTCCTCGCGGTCGAGCACGCCGACGAGCCGGGGCTCGCCCCCGGTGCCCTCGACGACCGGGATCGTGTCCTCGCGGTTGCGCGCGAAGACCTCCAGCGCCTGCGGGAGCGACATGGCGGCATCGAGCGCGGGCACGTTCTCATGGGCCACGTCGATGGCGAGCACGGTCTCGGCGACGTACGGGTCGCGCAGGTAGGGCTCGACGTCGGCCAGCTGGACCACGCCGGCGAGGGTGCTGCCGTCCTGCGTGACCACGACGTGGGCACGGCGGGACTTGAGGAGCAGGCCGGCGAGCTCGCTGAAGCGGGCGGCGGGGCGGATGCGCAGGAAGTCGCGGCGCATGAACTGGGCGACCTTGAGCTCGCCCAGTTCGCCGTCGAAGAGCGACGGGCCGCCCGACTGGAGGCTTTCGCGGTAGATGCTCTCGCCGCCCAGGCGCCGCGCGGTGAAGAGGGCCACGACCGTGGTGACCATCAACGGCAGCACGATGTGGTGGTTGAGCGACATCTCGAAGATGATGAGGATGGCGGTGATCGGGGCGTTGGCGGCGGCGGCGAGGAAGCCGCCCATGCCGGCGAGGGTGAAGCCGGTCGGGTCGAGGGCGGGCAGCCACGGGAAGAGCGCGGCGGCCGCCGCCAGCAATGCGCCCACCACCGCGCCGACGAAGAGGGTGGGCGTGAACACGCCGCCGACCGCCCCGGAGCCGAAGGCGGCGTTGGTGGCGAGGATCTTCACCGCGGCGATGGTGAGCAGGACCGGCACGGTGTAGTGGCCCGCCTGCAACAGATGCTGGATGACCGACATGCCGTTGCCCACGGCCTCCGGGCGCCAGAGGGCGAGCGCGCCGACGATGGCGCCGCCGAGCGGCAGGCGCAGCGCGAGCGGGAGGCGGGTGAGCTTGAAGGTCCGGCTGGAGAGGCGCAGCAGGCGCATCCAGAGGTGGGCCCCGACCCCGCAGCACAGCCCGAGCAGCAGGTAGAACGGCATGGAGCCGAACGTGGGGCCGGCCACCGTGCCGATGGCGTAGAGCGGCCCGTCGTTGAAGAGCGTGCGGTTGACCAGCACGGCCACGACCGAGGAGATGAGCAGCGGCCCGAGCGTCTCCATCGCGATCGAGCCGAGCACGATCTCGGCGACGAAGAGCGCGCCGCCGAGCGGGGAGTTGTAGGCGGAGGCGATGCCCGCCGCCGCGCCGCAGGCGACGATCAGGCGCAGGCGCGCGGGCGACATGCGCCGGAAGCGGCCGAGCAGCGAGGCGGCCACGGCGGAGAGTTGCACGAGCGGACCCTCGCGACCGATGGCCTCGCCCGAGGAGATCGAGAAGAGGGCGGAGAGGGAGCGCAGGAGGCTCGGCCGCACGGGCACATGCCCGTCGCCCACGACGACCGCCTCCATGTAGTCGGTGGATTTGGGGCCGTGGAGCTTGCGGGTGAACAGCAGGACGATGCCGGCAAGTACGCCGCCCACGGTGGGGATGAGGAGGCGTTGCCACCACTCCAGCGCGGCGAAGGTCGCGACGATGTCGCCGTGGTCACCGGTGAAGAGCGCCTGGAGCGCATGGCCGGCCAGGCGGAAGGCCACCGTGCCGAGCGAACCGAGCAACCCGGCGCCGAACGCCAGCCAGAGCAGGGCCTGCCGGTCGCTGGGGCGCAGCCATGACCACACGCGCAACCCGAGCAGGACGCGCCGGAGCCGGCGCATCTCGTGCAGGGCGTCGCCGCTGAGCTCGCGCAGCGGTTCCTTCATTGCATCTGCAGGTGGTCGCGCAGCCAGGCGCGCACGGCGGGTTCGTCGGGGGCGGCGCGCAGGGCGGCGGCCGCCGCTGCGTCGGTGAGGGCGCGCGCGAGCCGCCGCATGAACTCCAGGTGGGCGCGGGGCTGGGGGGCGGGCACCACCCCGAGAAAGACCAGATCCACCGCGTCCGCGTCGCGCGTCCACGGGATCGGCCGGCGGGCGCGGCCGAAGGCGACGGCGAGGTCGTTCACCCCGAGCAGCCGGGCGTGCGGGAGCGCGGCGGCGTGTCCGAGGAAAGTGGACGCCTGCGCCTCGCGCTCGAGCACGGCGGCGGCGAGGGTGCGCGCGGCGGGGGCGCCGGGAATGCCGGCGAAGCCGGCCGCCAGCTGCTCGATCGCCTCGCCGGCCGAAGCGGCGACCAGGTCGAGCACCACATGGGCGCACACGGTGCGCGCGGTGGGCGTTGAGTCGGGCATGGCCCCGACCGTGGCGAAAACCTCTCCGCTGGCAATGCGGGAGTCGGGCCCGGCGCGCGGGCGGTCGGCGGGCCGGAAGGCCCGGGCCGGGGGCGGGCCGGCGCCGCCCGCTGTGTCACGGAGGCGGACACGGATCGGCGGCGAGGTGCCACCGGAGCGGGCACGCCGTCGGCGGTCACCGCGGCGCGGCGAGCACGAGCGGCAGGGTGAGCTCGCGCCGGTTGCGCACGACGGTCACCCGGATCGTGTCGCCGGGCTTCCGGCGCTCCAGCACGAGCCGGAGATCGCCGCGGGTGCGGACGGGCTGGTCGTCGATGGCGACGATGATGTCGCCGAGGACGATCTCGCCGCGGCGGGTGCGCTTGGTGGGCTGGAGGCCGGCCTGGGCGGCGGCGCCGCCGGGGACGACGTCGAGCACCACCAGTTCGTTCTCGAGGCGGAGGCTGCGGATCCAGGCGGAGGGCAGGAACTCGAGGTCGAGCGCGGGGCGGCGGATCTTGCCGAAGGCGATGAGCTCGGGCACGGCCGCGTTGACGGCGTCCACGGGAATGGAGAACCCGATACCGGCGGAGGCGCCGGAGGGGCTGCGGATGGCGGAATTGACGCCGATGAGCCGGCCGGCGGAGTCGAGCAGCGGGCCGCCGGAGTTGCCGGGGTTGATCGCGGCGTCGGTCTGGATGACGTCGCGGATGGGGGTGTTGTCGGCGCCCTGGATCTCGCGGCCGAGGGCGCTGACGATGCCGGTGGTGAGGGTCTGATCGAGGCCGAAGGGGTTGCCGATGGCGAAGACGGACTGGCCGACGCGCAGGTCGTGCGAGGAGCCGAGCGGGATGGGGCGGAGCTTCTCGCGGGGGGCGTCGATCTTGAGCACGGCGAGGTCCTTCTCGGGGGCGACGCCGACGAGCTTGGCCTCCCAAGTGGTGCGGTCGGCCAGGGTGACGCGCGCGGCGTCGGCGCCGCGCAGTACGTGGTAGTTGGTGATGATGTGGCCGGAGTCGTCCCAGACGAAGCCGGAGCCGGTGCCGAGGGGGATCTGGGCGATGTCGCGGCTGAAGAAGTCGATCTGCTCGGCGACGGTGGTGATGTAGACGACGGACGGCGAGGCTTCCTCGAAGAGGCGGATGGTGCGCTGCTCGCCCTCGCCGAGGTCGGCGCGGGGGGCGATGGGGCGGGCCTCGGGAGCGGGCTCGGCTTTGGGCGCCGGCGGGCCGACGAGGGTGGCGGCGCACGCGGTGCCGCGTGTGAGCCAGAGGCCGGCGAGCAGGCCGGCGAACACCAGCGAGAAGGAGCCGAGGAAGAGCGAGCGACCGGAGACGTTCACGCGGGGCAGCATGGGCCGCTGCGGGCGGCTGCAAACGCGAAAAGTGGGTCGGGGCGGCTCAGGCGGCAGGTGCGGCCTTCCCCAACGCGGTCCAGCGCATCCGGGCGCCGGCCAGATGCGCGAGGCCCAGCGCGAGGGCCACGAGCGAAAAGACGGGCACCTGCCACGGGAAGGCACCCGGGTGACGCAGCATCACGGCGGCCTGCGGGAGCAGCAGCAACCCGCGCAGCGTGAAGATCACGCCCACTGTGACCAGCCCGCCGCGCAACCACGGCAGCCGCCGCATCCGCCCCGCGGCCGACCACGCGTAGAGCCCGAAGGTCCCCAGCACCGCGACGATCGCGAGGCACACCGGCACGATCAGCCAACTGCCGGTGCGGATCATCTCCAGCACCGGGCGCGGGGCGGTGAAGAACCGCGCCGTCGCCTCACCGGCGAAGAGGCAGGCGACGTGCACCAGCGCCAAAGCGAAGTCGGCGAGCGCGCAGGCGAGCAGAAGCCGACGGCCGGATTCTGGCGGCGGGATCGGAGAGAACGGCGAGTTCATGTCGCCAGCGTTGCCCGGCAGCGACTTCGTCGCAACCGTTCTGTGACGAGCGGTCATTGTGCCCGGTCGGTCGGCGGGATCACTCGGACCGCACGATGGCGAACGACACGGGTGGGAGCGTGACGGCCCAAGCCTTGCCGGCGCGGGCGAAGGCGGACGGCTCCCCGAGGAGCGGAGCGAGTTGCTGCGCGACGAAGGAGCCGGGGAGCGTGGCGGTGACGGCGCGGTCGGTCGGGTTCAGGGCGACGAGGATGGATTCGCCTTGGGCGGCGCGGCGGAAGACGAAGGGCCAAGCAGCCTGTTCGGCGACGAGCGGCTCGAACTCGCCGCTGGCCTGGAGCGCGGGGTGGGCTTTGCGCAGCGCGATGAGCGCCTGGACGGTGCGAAGGAGCGATTGCGGGTCGGCGAGCTCGGCGGCGACGGTCGGGCGCGTGGCGGCGGGATCGACCGGCAGGTAGAGCTGCGCGGCGGGCGCGGTGGAGAAGCCGGCGTTGGCGGAGGCGTCCCACTGCATGGGCGTGCGGCAGCCGGTGCGGCCGTAGCCGCCTTCTTTCGACGGGAGGCCGTCGAGGGCGCGCAGGCCGATTTCGTCGCCGTAGTAGAGGAAGGGAACGCCGGGCATGGTGAGCAGGAAGGCGAGGGCGACGGCGCTGTCGCGGGCATCGCGGCCGTTGCCGAGGCGCGGGACGGTGTCGTGGTTGCCGGAGGGGATGGCGATGAAACCTTGGCCGCGGGTGGCGGCGTAGAGCGGTGCGAACTCGTCGAGGAAGGTGCGGATGGAGGTCTTGCCGGCGCGGTCGAAGATCGGCGGGGTAGCGCTGTCGGGCCGGAAGAGCGCCTTGTAACCGGGTTTCGCGAACGGCAGGAGGAAATCCATGTGGAAGCCGTTGGGGATGGCGACCTGGGGCTGCGACCACTCGGAGACCATCGCACGGTCGGGGTACTCCTTGTCCATCCAGGCGCGGAAGTCGGCCCAGAGCGCGGCGGTGGCGGTGCCGTCGGGGTCGTTCTTCACGAGCGAGCCGGCCATGTCGACGCGGAAGCCGGCGGCGCCGAGGTCGAACCAGAAGGCCATGATCTTCTTGAGCTCGGCGCGCACGGCGAGCGGGCCGGGGGCGTCGACGGGCTGCTGCCAAGGCGCCTTCGGGTCGGGCTTGGCGTAGCCGTAGTTTAATGCCGGCTGGAAGTGGAAGAAGTTGGGGACGAAGTTGGCGTCGCGCTCGGTGCCGCCCACGACGACCTGCTGGCCGGGGGCGAACCAGGTCCAGACGCTGTCGGTCCAGATGTACCAGTCGGAGTGCGCGTTGCGTTCGTGGCGCTGGGACTCGCGGAACCACGGGTGCTGGTCGGAGGTGTGGCCGGCGACGAGGTCGAGCATCACGCGGATGCCGAGCTTCTTCGCCTCGGCGAAGAGCGCGTGGAGGTCGTCGTTGGTGCCGTAGCGTGGGGCGACGCGGTAGAAGTCGGCCACGTCGTAGCCGGCATCGCGGAATGGCGACACGAAACACGGGTTCAGCCAGATCGCGTTGATGCCGAGGTCATGGAGGTAGGGCAGCTTCTCGATGATCCCGCGGAGGTCGCCGATGCCGTCGCCGTCGGAGTCGCGGAAGGTCTGCGGGTAGATCTGGTAGAAGACGGCGTCTTCGAGCCAGGCGGGCGGCGGCTTGGCGATGGGGGCGGCGTGAGTGGCGAGCGAGGCGGTGGCGGCCATGGCGAGGAGCGTGAGGAAGTGGCGCATGGGCGAGGAGTGCGGACGGAAGGTGGTGGTGGGGCGCGGGCCTTGCGGGCGAATGTGGTGCAGCCGGTGGGGGCGCGGCCCGTGGGCGCGATGCGGGCACGCCGCGCTAGCCGAGGACGGCGGTGAGGCGGGCGCGGAGGGCGTCGGGCTGGAAGGGCTTCTGGAGGAAGCCGGCGAGGCCGGCGGCGCCGAACTTGGCCACGGCGTCCTGCTCGGTGTAACCGCTCATGAGCACGACGGGCAGCTCGGGCCGCAGGCGGTGGATCTCGCGGAAGGTTTCGGCGCCGTCGAGCTCGGGCATGGTGAGGTCGAGCAGGACGGCGCGGAAGTCGTCGCGGCCGGCGTGGAAGAGCTGCACGGCCTCCTGGCCGTTGCAGGCGACGACGGCCTCGTAGCCGAAGGAGCGGAGCATGCGGGCGAGCACGCTGCGGACGGTCTCCTCGTCGTCCACGACCAGGATACGCTTGTTGGGCGGGGCGGCGGGGGGCTGCTCGGGCGGGAGGGTGGCGGACTGCTCGGCGGCGGGGAAGAGGACGAGGAAGGAGGCGCCCTTGCCGGGCTCGCTCTCGACCTTGATGGCGCCGTTGTGCCCGCGGACGATGCCGAGCACGGCGGAGAGGCCGAGGCCGCGGCCGGTGAAGCGCGTGGTGAAGAACGGCTCGAAGATGCGTTGCAGGATCTCGGCCGCCATGCCGCCGCCGTTGTCGCTGACCTCGACGAAGATGTAGAGGCCCTCGGGCAGGTCGGGGGCGAGGTGCGTCTGGTGCAGGTACTCGCGGGTGGCGCGCATCGCGCCGGTGGTGATGCGGATGGTACCGTCCTTCTCGCCGATGGACTCGGCGGCGTTGGACACGAGGTTGATGACGACCTGGCGGAGCTGGTTAACGTCGGCCTGGATGAGGGGGAGGTTCTTGTTGAGGAAGAAGCGCAGCTTGGCCTTCTTGGTCGTGGAAAGTTCGAGCAGCGGGGCGGCCTCGGTGATGAGCTCGGAGAGGTCGAGCAGTTGGACGACGAAGCGGCCCTTGCCGGAGTAGGCGAGCATCTGGCGGCAGAGCTCGGCGGCACGCAGGGAGGCCTTCTCGATCTCCTCGACGCAGTTGTAGGGCGGGGTGCCCTCGGCGAGGTCGAGCTTGGCCAGGGAGGCGTTGCCGAGGATGCCGGTGAGCAGGTTGTTGAAGTCGTGGGCGATGCCGCCGGCGAGCACGCCCAGCGACTCCAGTTTCTGGGTCTCGCGCACGCGGGCCTCGGTCATGAAGCGCTCGGCCTCGGCGGCTTTGCGGGCGGAGATGTCGCGGGCGACGATGAGCACGCCGCGGGGCGAGCCGTCCTCGGCGGCGAGGGCGGTGGCGTTGCAGAGCAGCGGGACGGGCTGGCTGTCGGGCGCGGCGAGGAGACCGATCTCGGCGTCGCGCACGGTGCCGCGGGCGAGGGCTTCGATCCAAAGTTGGCGGGCGCGGGCGGGGTCGGTGAAGCGCTGGGCGAAGTCGATACCGATGAGGCCGGAGCGCTCGGCGCGGGTGAGGGTCTGGGCGGCGGGGTTGACGTCGAGGATCGTGCCGGCGGCGTCGAGGACGATGACGGGGTCGGGGCTGAGATCGAGCAGCTGGCGGTTGTAGCGGCTGAGCTCGTGGAGCTCCTCCTCGGCGTGTTTGCGCTCGGTGATCTCCTGGACGACGCCGGCGACCGCCCGGGGGCGGCCGGGCCCGCTGGTGGCGGCGCCGTGGCCATGGAACCAGCGGATGGAGCCGTTGCGGTCGAGCAAGCGGAACTCGAGATCGAGCTGGAGGGCGCGGCCGTCGCCGGCGGCGAGCCACTGGGCCTGGAGCCGGTTGAGATCGTCCGGGTGGACGAGGCGTAGCCACTCTTTGGGGGTGCGGGTGCTGCCGGCGGGGAAGCCGAGGATGAGGTCGAGGATGCCGTCGCTGAAGAGGGTGCCGGTGTCGAACTCGTAGCGCCAGACGGAGGTGCGGCCGGTGGCGAGGGCCTGGCGAAGTTCGGTGGGGGCGGCCACGACATCCCGGATCTGGGTGGTGGCGGTCGGTTGGGGCAACGGGTCCATGATGGGCGAAAATCGGCGCCGGAGGAGGCGACGGGAGGAAAGCAGGGTCGGAGAACGTAGCGGGCGCGGGAGCGGGTTGGCAACCCCGATGCCACCGGGGTTATTTCCCTAGCACGCCCGGCATCGGCCTTCGGGTGGCGAGGGGGCGACAGGGTGTATCCGACGGCAAGCACCAGTGGGGCCGTCCCCGGGGAGCCGCGGCGGCGGGAACTCCCGGGACGGAGGGATGTTCGTCACGCACTACGTGACGAGGGCCCGGTCCGGGGCGGCGGAGGCGGGGCGGACCGGAGGCCGGCGGCCGGCGGAATGGTGGCGAGATTTCGGATTCGCATTGCGCGCGCGCCGCTGGCTGCATCGGGCGGACCCCGAACCGAAACCCCGATTTCCATGTACCACATCGCCGTCAATGGAGTGAAGCAGGGCCCCGTGAGCGAAGCCGAGGTGCGCGAGAAGATCGCGCGCGGCGAGTTGCAGCCGAGCGATCTGTGCTGGCGCGAGGGCTGGTTGGACTGGAGACGGATCGATGTGGCCTTCCCGGCGAGCGGCGGGGCGGTGCCGCCGCCGCTCGCGCCGCCGATCCCGGGGGCGCATCCGTTCACCGCCGTGCCGAGGCGGTGCGGGCTGGCGACGGTCAGCCTCGTCTGCGGTATCTGCACGCTGGTGCTCTTCCCGCTCTTTTTCGTCTTCATGATTCCGGCGATCGTCTGCGGGCATGTGGCGCAGTCGCGGATCAAGCAGGCGAAGGGCGCGCTGGTCGGCGGCGGCATGGCGCTGGCCGGACTGATCATGGGCTACATGGGCGTGGCGGTCGTGCCGATGGGCGGCCTGCTGGCGGCGATGGCGATCCCGGCGTTCCAGAAGGTGCGGGTGGAGTCGCTGGGCAAGATGATGGACAACGACGCCCGGCAGATCGCCGCCGCGGCGCAGCAGCATTTTCTGGAGACGGAAACGGCGAGCGTCGAGTTTGCCTACAACGCGGTGACGGGCGAAGTGGGCGGGCCACTGGCGACCTCTGTCGGCCGGATCGGCCGGGGGTACACGGTCGTGCCCGTGACCCTGACCAAGGAAGGCGGCTACGAGCTCGCGCACCCGAAGGCGGGTCCACCCCGTGGTTACGACGCCGACGGCCGGCGCCAGTACTGAGGCGCGGTTTGCCGCCGGCGTAGGGTGCGAGCTCGCGCGCACCGCTTGGCGGGAGCGGTGTCCAGAAGGGGCGAGCTCGCTCGCCCCCTACACTGGCCATCCCGCGGACTTGCGGGTAGGTCGCGGGACTGACTTCGCACGGCTGAACCGCGGGCGGGGGCCGCCGCACGTTTTTCTCGCCGGAGCGCGGCGGGCCTGCCAGAGCTAGCGCCATGGCCAGCATCGGAAAACTCGCGGAACGCCGCACGGTCGACATGCGCCTGCTCGGCGAGTGGGTCGAGACGGGCAGCCGCGTGTGCGAGCTGGGCTGCGGGCGCGGGGTGCTGCTCGAGTACCTCGTGCACACGCACCAGGTTTTCGCCGTGGGCGTGGACCTCGATGTCGACAAGGTGGCCGCCTGCGTGAAGCGCGGGGTGACGGCCTACCAGGGCGACATGACGGGCTTCCTGCGCGCGCTGCCCGACGCGTATTTCGATCGCGTGATCTTCTCGCGCACGATCGAGGAACTGGCGAAGCCGGCCGAGGTGCTGCGCGAGGCGTTGCGGGCCGGCAAGTGCGTGACGGTCGGCTTCGTGAACCACGGCTACTGGAAGAACCGCTGGGGGGCGTTGTGCAGCGGCGGCAAGCTGCGCAACGAGGTGTACACGACCGAGTGGGCCGAGACGCGTCCGACGAATCCGCTCTCGGTGGCCGACTTCGAGGCGTTCTGCGCGAAGGAGCGGATCAAGATCGCGCGGCGCGCGCTGCTGCGCGGCGACTGGGAGCGGCCCTGCCGTTTCCTCCCGAATCTGCGCGCCGGCTACGCGATGTACGAGCTGACGCGGTGACGGCGGTCGAGCGTTCCGCTACGCGGTGTTCCGGAAGCGGAATGTGGAAAGAGGGAAAAGGGGAACGGAGCGGATGGAGTCCCGGAGAAGAGAATCTGGAACTCAAGAAATCAGGGAATGGGTACGGAAGGCTGCCCGATCCGGTTTGGAGCCGAGCCGTTCGCGGCGGCACTGTCCGCCGAGAACGGAGATCCGCGGCGACGACACTTTGTCGCGCGGCGCTGGCGGAGCGGCGTTATTCCCCCGCGGACTTCCCCTTCGGCGCGGGGAGCTCGATTGTGCGCTTCTTGGCGTCGGGGTGCTGGCGGTAGAAGAGGGCGGTCTTGCCGACCGAGCCGGCTTCGGCGGCCCCGGTCTCCTCCTCGATTGCGGCGCAGAGGGCGGGTCGTTCGTCGCGCTCGGCGAGCAGCTTCACCTTGATGAGCTCGTGGCGGGCGAAGAGTCTCTCCAGCTCGGCGACGACGGGCGCGGTGATGCCTTCGTGGCCGATGGTGAGCTGGCAGTCCATCGTCTGGCCGAGGCTGCGGAGATGCGATTTCTGGGCGCCGGTGAGAGCGGGAGCGGTCATGTTGGTCGCGCAGCGTGGGCGGCGGAGCCGGGGGAAGGCAAGCGCGGGTGAGGCGGCCTGAACCGGTGGGCTGCCGGCCCTGAACGCAGACGCGGGCGGCGACGTTGCGGCGTGGTCTGGCCGCCGACCGGATCGCAGCGGGTTCACGCCACTTCCTGGAACTGGAGCTCGTGGAGCCGGGCGTAGAGGCCGCCGCGGGCGAGGAGTTCGGCGTGGGTGCCGGACTCGGCGAGGCGCCCCTGCTCCATCACCAGGATCATATCCGCCTTCTGGATGGTGGAGAGGCGGTGGGCGATGACGAACGTGGTGCGGCCGTGCATGAGCCGCTCCATGGCCTGCTGGATGAGGCGTTCGGAGGCGGTGTCGAGGGCGCTGGTGGCCTCGTCGAAGATGAGGATGCGCGGGTCCTTGAGGATGGCGCGGGCGATGGCGATGCGCTGGCGCTGGCCGCCGGAGAGTTTCACGCCGCGCTCGCCGACGGTGCTGGCGTAGCCGTCGGGCAGGGCGGCGATGAACTCGTGGGCGTTGGCGGCCTTGGCGGCGGCGACGATCTGCTCGCGGGTGGCGTCGGGCCGGCCGTATTTGAGGTTCTCCTCCAGCGTGCCGGAGAAGAGGATGTTTTCTTGGAGGACGATGCCGATCTGGCCACGCAGCGAGGCCGCGGTGACGCCGCGGATGTCGTGCCCGTCGATCGTGATGGCGCCGGAGGCGGGGTCGTAGAAGCGGGCGAGGAGGTTGACGAGGGTGCTCTTGCCGGAGCCGCTCGGGCCGACGAAGGCGATGAGTTTCCCGGCTGGGGCGGTGAAGGAGATGTTGGTGAGGGTGCGCGGGCGGCCCTGGCCGGGCGGCTCCTGATCGTAGTCGAAGCAGACGTCGCGGAACTCGACGTCGCCGCGCACGGGCGGCAGTGCGCGGGCGCCGGGGGCGTCGGCGACCTCGGGTTTGGTGTCGAGCAGGGCGAAGATGTTCTCGAGGGCGGTGGTGGCGCGCTGGAAGATGAGGTTGAGGTCGGCGAAGCGCACGATGGGCGGGAAGATGAAGGCGATGTAGCCGTAGAAGGCGACGAGCGTGCCGACGGGCATCCGACCTTCCAGGACGAGCCAGCCGCCGTAGCCGAGCACGGCCAGCGTGCCGAGCGAGCCGAGGAGGTCGGCGATGATGCCGATCTTGGTGTAGCGGATGACGATCCGGGAGTAGTTGTAGTAGTCGGCGTTGATCCCGGCGGTGAAGGCGGCGATCTCGTCCTGCTCCTTGGTGAAGGACTTCACGACGCGCGCGGCGGCGACCTTCTCGTGGAGGAAGCCGACGACGTGGTCCCAGTTCTGGCGGTGCACGCGGCTCTCCTCGCGCATCTGGCGGCGCTGGTGGAAGTGGTTGACGAGGAAAAACGGGAGGACTGCCGCGACGGCGAGGGCGAGTCGCCACTCGATGAAGAAGAGGAAGCCGAGCACGCCGAGCAGCGTGATGGCGTCGGAGATGACGGTGATGAGGAAGTTGTTGGTGAGGGCGTAGACCTCGTTGGTGTCCTGGGAAATCCGGGAGGCGGTCTTGCCGGTCTGGTTGGCGTCGAAGTAGCGCAGAGAGAGCGACTGCAGATGGGCGAAGAGCTGGATGCGCACATCGCAGACGAGGCGCATGGCGGCGTACTGGAGCACGCGGTTGCGCACGAAGGTGATCCAGGCGCGGAGGATGAAGATGACGGTGAAGGCGACCAGCAGCCAGCCGAGGAGGCGCAGGTCGCGGGCGGGGAGGGCGTCGTCGATGAGGATCTTGAAGATCCACGGCGCGGGGAGGGTGAGCGCGGTGGCGAGGAGGATGAGCACGATGCCGAGCGCGATGCGGCCGCGCTGGGGGCGGGCGAGCGCGAGGAAACGGCGGAAGGTGTGCTGGTGCATGGGCAGGTGGGCCAAGTGTGGGCGCGCACGGAGGCCGGCAAAGCAAAAGGCCGCCCGGGAGGGGCGGCCGATGTGCGTGGTGGCGCGGGTAATGAATCGCGTGCGGAAACGGACGGAGAATCTGGAACTCAGAAAATCAGGAACGGCAGAACTCGGTCGGCGAGGCGGGTGGGTTGGTTCTTCCGGGCGATCCGCTCAAGGGATTTGGTGCGCCTGGTGCGATGATGGCGGCGGGCGGGGCGTCCTGAACGATCGCCCCACCGGCCGGAGGTGCCGGGCGGAGTCGGGCGCGTCCGGTCGAAGACCGGACCTACACGGTTTGGATGACTTCGGGCTTCGGGTACCGAACCTTCGGGAGCGTGGCGTATTTGTCGTCTGCGGCGCGGTAGCCGAGCGCGACGGCGGCGTGGCAGGCGTAGCCATCCTTCCGGACGCCGAGGATCTCGTCGAACTTGGCGGGATCGAAACCTTCCATCGGGCAGGCGTCGATGCCGAGGACGGCGGCGGCGGTCAGGAGTTGGCCCAGGGCGATGTAGGCTTGGCGGGCGGCCCAGTCGGCGAGGTGCGGCTTGCGGGCGTCGTTGAGCAGGCTGCCTTCCATGATCTGGCGGTAGCCGGCGAGCGCGGCGGCGGGTTGGCCGCGGACCTCGGCGGTGCGCTCGATGAGATGGGCGATGTCGGTCGCGGTGATCTCGGTGCGGGCGGTGAAGACGACGAAGTGCGAGGCGTCGGTCACCTGCGCCTGGTCCCAGGCGTGGGGGCGGAGGCGGGCCCGGACGGCGGGATCGCGCACGACGAGGAAACGCCAGGGTTGCAGGCCGAAGGAGGAGGGGGCGAGGACGAGCGTATCCTCGAGGGCGGACCACGTGGCCGCCGAGATCTTGCGCGCCGGATCGAAGGCCTTGGTGGCGTAGCGCCAGCGGAGAGCGGAGAGGAGTTGTTCGGTGGTGATCGTGTTCATCGCGTGGCGCGCAAGGTGCGGGCCATGCGCGATGGCGCAAGCGGACCCGATCAGATCCGCGCCAACAGGCTGAACAGCAGAACGGCCGGCGTCGCGGTGATGCCGATGAGGATGCCGAAGAGCGCGGAGAACTGGGGGATGAGGTAGAACGCCCCGATGAGGATGAACATGCTCCACTGCGAGATGCGGGCGAAGGTCTCCCATGACATGTTGACGAGGTAGCGCAGGATGCGGCCGCCATCGAGCGGCGGCAGCGGGAGCATGTTGAAGACGAAGAGCCAGGCGTTGATCGAGATCACGCCGAGGGCGAGGTCCTGGGCCGCGGGCAGGAAGCGGATGGCGACGGCGCCGGCCAGGGCCGAGAGGAGCGTGAGCGCGAAATTGGCGAACGGGCCGGCGGCGGTGACGAGGACGTCGCCACGACCTGGATGCCTGAAATAGTTGGCGTTGACGGTCACCGGCCGGGCCCAGCCGATGAAGAACCGGCCATCGAGGACGAAGATGCAGAACAGCGGGAAGACGATCGTGCCGATGAGGTCGATGTGCGGCACCGGGTTGAGGGTGAGCCGGCCCTCATTGTGCGGCGTGGGGTCGCCGAGCTTGTCGGCCACCCAGGCGTGCGCCCACTCGTGGATGCAGAGGCTGCTGACGAGGATGATGAAGAAGAGGAGGCCGTTGCGAAGGTCCATCAGGGCGCTTTCTCGGGGGTTCCGGCGAGCTGTTCAACCAGCTTTTGTTTGTTGGGTTGGAGCGGCGTCTCGGTGATCTGGTCGAGGAGGGCGCGGGCCTCGTCGGCGCGGCCGAGCTGGATGAGGATGTTGGCTTGGTGGAGCTGGAGGGTCTGGAACTCGACGCCGGGCTTGGCGCGTTGCTCGATCGCCTTCCAGGCGGCGAGGGCGACGTCCCAGTCGGGCGAGGGCAGGTCGTAGAAGCTCTCGGCGTGGCGGTAGGCGTAGGCGATGTTGTCGGGGGCGAGCTCGGCGGCCTTGGCGAAGGCGGCGGTGCTGCGCTCGAGGAGCGCGGCGCGGGCGTAGAGCTTGGAGTCGACGAAGAACTCGCGGTATTCGTAGAGGAGCGTGCCGAGCTGGTAGTGATAAAGCGGTTCCTTCGGGGCGAGGGCGATGGCACCCTCGTAATAGGCGGCGGCCTCCTTGTACTCGCCCTCCTCGGCGTGGTGGTTGCCGAGCTGGTTCTTGATGACGGCGAGGTCGGGCTCGATCGCCTCGGCGCGCTTGAAGATGTCGTAGGAGCGTTTCGGGTGGCCGGTGGTGTTGAGGAACAGGCCGTAGGCGACGTAGGTGGCCGTGAACTTCGGATCCCGGCGCAGCAGCGCCTCGTAGTCGCGCACGACCTCGCTGAGCTGCATCTCGGTGTTGCTGCGGTCGAGGTTGGCGCCGGCTTCCTGCGCCGCGGCGAGGATGGTCTGCTGGCGCTGGAGGATGCGCTTGAGTTCGCGCTCCGTCATCGATTCGGCGCCGCCGGCGGCGAAGCCCACGAGCGGGGCAAGGAGGGTGGCGAAGGCGAGAAGGAGCGGCAGGAAACGTTTCATCGCGAGCGGAAGGAAGACCGCCAGCGGAACAGCTTGTGCCGCGGGGCGCGAGTCTTTCGAAGCTGGCGGGTGGCAGGGCGGAGTACGGGACGACCGGACCGACAGAAGGGAACGAAGAGAACAAAGAGTCCGGTGCATATCCCTGGTCGGGGGTGTTCTCTGGGGGGCGCACCGGAGTCGGGCGCGCAGCCCGCCCCATGGGCGTCTCGGCTGGGTCTGCTGTCGGTGAGGAACTGCGCGCGGGAGCAGTACCAGATCGGGTTGCGCGCCGGCACCGCGGTGCGGCCGGCTAGTGGCCGAGTTCAGCGCGCAAGACCGGGAGGTAGGCTTCGAGTCCGGTGGCCATCGACACCTGCGGCTCGTAGCCGAGGTCGCGGCGGGCGGCTTCGATCGAGAACCAATGATCGGTGGCCAGTTCCTTGGCGGCGAAACGCGTCATCGGCGGCTCGCCGCGCAAGGGGAAGAGCGTCCACAGCGCCTCGCCTATGGCGCCGACGGCGCTGGCGGCACGGAGCGAGACGCGGCGGCGGATCGGCTGCGCGTCGAGGTGCAGGAGCAGGGCGTTGATCCACGGCCAGAGCGCGACTGGCTCGCCGTTGGTGATAAAATAGGCGCGGCCGGCGGCGGGTGAATCGGCGGCGGCGAGGGCGCGTTCGGCGAGTAGGTGGGCGTCGACGACATTGTCGATGTGAGTGAGGTCGACGCGGTTTCTCCCGTCGCCGACGATGCGTAGGCGAGCGGCGCGCGCGAGGGCGACGACGCGTGGCACGAGATGATGGTCGCCGGGACCCCAGACCAGATGCGGGCGCAGCGCGACGGTGCGGAGCGCGGGGGAATTGGCGGCGCGGACGAGTTGTTCGGCCGCAGCCTTGGAGGTCGGGTAGGCGCAGGGGGCCGTAGTGCAGAGGGGGGCGGACTCGTCGACCCCGCGCTGGTCGTGGCCCGAATACACGACGCTGGGGGTGCTAGTGTAGATGAACCGCTCCACGCTGGCGGCGCGGGCGGCGGCGAGGAGGTTGGTTGTGCCTTCGACGTTGACGGCGTGGAACTCGCGCGCCGGGCCCCAGACCCCGACCCGGGCGGCGACGTGGAAAACCGAAGTCACCCCGGTGCAGGCGCGCTGGAGGGAGGCGGGATCGGAGAGCTCGCCGAGGACGACTTCAACTCCGCGGGACTCGAGCTGCGGGAGGGGGCGGCGGCTGAAGGCGCGCACGCGACGGCCGTCGCGCAGGAGGCGGTCGACGATCCTGCCGCCGACGAAACCGCTGGCCCCGGTGACGAGGGCGAGGGAAGTGGGGCGCATGGGCGGGGCGAAGGGCGGCACGGTGGTGGAGGTTCGGGGAGCGCCGCGCAGGATTCAAACCCGGAGCGTGGCGGCGCTCGGGCTGGGGCCACCGCACACTTTTTTGTTCCGATCGGAACAAAAAAGTGTGCGGTCGGGTGCTGAGGTGGGAGGGCCGAGACGAGGAGGGTGGTGAGGGGGCGCTCGGATGCCGGTGCTGCGGAAACACCGAGGGCCGGTCGCGAACGACCGGCCCTGGTGGGAGTGCAGAACAGCGGGCGCAGGGCCCGCCTGGTGGGAGATCGTTACGGGATGGAGGCGGTGGGGGCGACGATGGCGGGGCGGGGGAGCAGGTCGCGCACGGCCTTCTGGCCCTTGCGGCTGAAGTCGATCGATTCGCCGAGGATGCGGGCGGCCTCGTCTGGCGCGTGGAAGCCGGAGGAGTTCTCCGCCTCGACGAAGTCGAAGAAGAACTGGGCCTTGCGCTGGAACTCGCGCCCGGCCTTGAGCTGGTCGTCGGTGGCGCCGGCGGCCTGCGCGGCTTTGAGATCGTCGATGAGGTCCATGAGTGCATCCATGGCCACGTTACGCAGGTTGTGGAAACGGGTCTGGATCGTCTCGACGCGGTCCTTCAGCTCCTGCTCGGACCATTTGTGGCAGGTCTGGCAGGAGCGATTGATGTCGAGCAGCGGCGAGCGCACGTGGTGGCTGCTGATCTTGTGGGCGCCCTCGCGTTTGTAGGGCATGTGGCAGTCGGCGCAGGCGACGCCGCTGCGGGCGTGGATGCCCTGGCTCCAGAGTTCGAACTCGGGGTGCTGGGCCTTGAGGGCGGGGGCGCCGGTGTCCTTGTGCGTCCAGTCCTTGAAGCCGGCGGCGTCGTAGTAGGCGAGGATCTGCTCGACCTTCTGGCCGTTGTGCCAGGGGTAGGTGAGCTTCTTCTCCGGGCCCTTGAAGTAGTACTCGACGTGGCATTGGCCGCAGACGTAGCTGCGCATCTCCTGGCGGGTGGCGTCGCGGTTGACGTCGTAGTCCTTCACGCCTTGGGCGGCCTTGAGGTTGCGCATCCCCTCCATGAAGGCCGGGCGGGTCACGCGCAGGGCCATGGTCTGCGAGTCGTGGCAGTCGATGCAGGCGACGGGGTGCTCGACAAGCTTGGCGGCCTCGGCGTAGGGCAGGGCGCAGATCTTCTCGAAGCCCTTCATGAGGTCGCCGTCGCCGGCCTTCTTGTAGGCGGTGTACATCGAGGCGTGGCAGTTGAGGCAGGCGCCCGGCTGTTTCGCGACCTTCTGGCGGTCGGTGAAGGTCTGGTCGTCGAGCATGTAGGCGTGGCCGCGTTCCTCGCGGAAATCGGCGGCGAAGGCGTAGCCGGCCCACATCTTCTTCAGGCGCGGATCCTCCTCGATCTTCGACTGGGTGACGACGGTGCGGGGATCGGCGGCGGTGGGGGTGCGGGGGAGGGCGTCGCTGCCGCCGTAGCGGGTGCGGACCTGGTCGACGGTGCGCTTGTAGTCGTCGTACTGCAGCGGGAAGTTCTTCCCCCAGACGGCGGGGTCGGTGGTGTCGTCGGTGATGTCGACGACCTTGAAGAACGGGACCTTGGCCTCCTGCTTGCGCTCGAAGATGTTCATGAGGAGCGCGAGGCCGCCGACGGCGGCGAGGGCGGCGAGCACGGTGGCGAGCAGGAATCGGGTGACGGAACCGCGGCGGGAGGAGGAGTTCATGGCGGTGGATACTGAAGGGAGGGCGTCTGGCGGCGGTGGGTGGGGGCCGCGGAAGGCGGCGATCGGGTCACTTCATGTGGCCGACGTGGCCGTGACACTGGATACAGGAGAGGTTGCCGGCGCCGGCGTGGGGCGAGGCGACATCGGCGGCGATGTCGGCGTGGCAGCGGCGGCAGGAGTTCTCGGTGATGCGGCGGCTGCGCTCGCGGGCCTGGATGTTCTCGGGATAACCGCCGGTGGTGAAATAGAAGGAGTGCCAGAAGCCGTTCTCGGCCTTGGTGGCGTATTTGCCGACGAGGTTGTGGGGCGTGTGGCAGTCGTTGCAGGTGGCGACCGAGTGGTGGCTCGACTTCAGCCAGCCTGCGTACTGGTTCTCCATCACGTGGCAGTTCGCGCAGGCCTGCGGGTTGTTCGAGAGGTAGGAATACCCTTTGGCGTAGACGAACGTGTACGTGCCGATGCCCAAGGCGAGGCCGATGAGGCCACCGAGCAACGTGCCGGAGATCACGTTCGCTTTCATGGAGGGAGAGAGGCGGTCGGGGGGCGCGGGGGCAACGGTCGGGGCTGTGGGGCTTTGATGCGGGTCAAACGAATGGCCGTTTTTCACCGCCGGGCGAATCCGGAAAACAAATTCTTCGGCGGGCGGGCCGGGCTACTCGCCGAGGAGGCGGGCGAAGCGCGCCCGCAGGGCGGCGGAGTCGCGCACCAGCACGGCGGCGCGTTCGACACGGATCAGCCCCGCCGTGCGCAGGCGGGCGAAGGTGCGGGAGAGCGTCTCGCTCGTGGTGCCGAGCTCGGCCGCGAGCGTGCGTTTGGTCGAGCGCAGCTCCACGCGGGCCTCGCCCGTGGCGGCCGGCGGGCAACGTTTCAGGAGCCAGTTGAGCAGGCGGGTCTCGACGTCCTTGAGCGTGAGGTCGTCGAGCAGGCCGACGAGCACGCGCAGGTGCTGGCTCATCGCGCCGAGCATGCGTAGGGCGAGATCGGGGCGGCGGCCGAGCAGCTCGACCATCGGGGTGCGCGGGATCAGCAAAACCGAGCTGGGTTCGACGGCGCGGGCGTCGGCCGGATACCCGGTGCCGGTGGCGAGCGTGGCTTCGGCGAACGATTCGCCGGGACGGAAGACGTGGATGACCTGCTCCTTGCCGGCGGGGCTCACGCGATGGACGCTGACCGCGCCCCGTTGCACGACATAGAACCCTTCGCTGGCTTCACCCTCGCGGAAAAGCAGGGCGCCTTTGGCGAGGGGTTTGAGGATCGCGAAGGCGGCGATCGTCTCGACGTCGGCGGGCGGGAGGCCGGCGAAGAGTTCGCAGGCGCGCAAGGCATGGGCGGGAGCAGCGGTGCGCAGGTCGGCGGGCCGGTCGGGCATGGGGGCAGGTAAGGCACTGCGCTGCGCTCAGTCGCGCCAAAAATCGACCTGCCAGCCGCCGGTGGCGCGGGCGGCGTGGGCCGCATAACCGGCCGCCTTGCAGCGTTCGATCAACGGCGAGGGGAGAAACGGCGCAAACACGGTGAGCCGCTGGCCGGGGCGCAGTCCCGCGAGGGCGGCATCGACGGCGTCGCAGGGTTGCAACCCGCGTTCGAGCAGCGGGCGGACATCGAGGCGTTTGTTCTTCGGCGCGGCCATGGCGGTGGACCGTGGGCGGTGAGTGGTGGGCGGCGGTGGTGGTGGCGGTCTCGGATGCTGAATACGGGGTGCCGAGCCCGCAGGCAACAACCGCGAGGTGACGCAGGCGTGGTCTACTCCATGCCGTCCCCGTTGGGGATCGGGGCCGCCGAGTCGTTTTCGCGCACGAGCGTGAGGAGCATCGAGAACGGCTCGGTGGCGTGCACGGCGTGGGGCAGGCCCGGCGGCATATGGAGCAGGTCGCCGGCCGCGAGCGGACGTTTCTCGCCGCCGAGCGTCCACTCGGCGCGGCCGGAAAGCATCTGCACCAGCGCCCGGGCGGGGGTGGCGTGCTCGGTGAGTTCCTGGCCGATCGCGAAGCTGAAGAGCACCACGCGGGTGCGGCCGGCCGAGAGGATCGTGCGGCTGACGATGCCGCTGTCGGAGAACTGGGTGCACGCGGCCAGCGGGAGGGCCCCGAACTGGTCCGAGGAGAGGAGGGTGTTTGAGCTCATGGAGGAAAAGGGACCGTATGCGGCGAGGCGGCGCTGTCAGCCGAGAGCGGTCGCGAGCACGAAGACCGCGCCCAGGGCCGCCTCGAGGGCGCCGAGGAGCGGGGCTCGCAGGGCTGGCGCGGCGGGGCCGAGCAGCCAGAGCGCGCGCAGCAGGAGCAGCACGGTGGCGCAAACAGTGGATACAGTGGCGAGGCCCGCCCGGTGGAGCGCCCCCACGGCGATCGCCGCCGCCGCCGACGCGGCCAGCGCCGGAAACGCCGGGACGGGCCGCCCCTTGCGGCGCCGGAGGAACGCGCGGACGACAAGCACGGCAGGAACGGCGCGCAGCAGCATCGCCGCCGCAAGGCCCAGGGCCATCGCGGTGTCCCAGCCGGCCAGGGTGGCGAAGGCGGCCGGCAGGGTGGCGAACGCCGCCGCGCCGGCGAGTTCGGCCTCGGCGGCACGGCTTTCGCCCCGGGAGTCGAGCACGAGGAAAACCGCCGCTGGCGGCAGGGCGAGGAGCGCGGGCCACAAGGATGCCCCTCCGCCGAGTTGGCCGGCCGCGAACAACGCGGCGCCGGCGCAGGCGGCGAGCGTTCCGAGCAGCAGGAGTGCGGTGCGGCGAGCGGCCGAGTCGAGGCGACCGCGTGCACATTGCCACGGCCGCCGGGCGAGGAACAGCGCGCTCGCCGTGAATGCCAGCGCTGCTCCTGCAGGCGAGGGGGCGGCGAGCAGCCCGAGTGCAACCGGCTCCCCGGCCAGGCTCCAGCTCCCGTGCTCCCGGGGGAGCAGGAGATGGCGAAGGCTGGCGGTGGCGGGACTCGACATGGCTGGAGCCTAGCAGCGACGTGCGCCGGCGGCCTTGACGGGGCTCAACGCGATCCCGGACTCGCCGCCGATTTTCTACCTGTCAGCCCGCGGTGCGGCTGCTAGCAGGGGGCGATGAACGAGGTTCTGTTCAACGGTTCGCTCTTCGGGGCGCAGCTCACCATCACCGCTTGGAAACTCATCGGCTACACCGGAACGATGATGTTCGGCGGGCGCTGGTTTGTGCAGTGGTGGGCGGCGAAGCAGGCCGGCCGGGTCGTGATGCCACGGCTTTTCTGGTACATGAGTGTCGTCGGCAGCCTGATGACCCTGGCCTACTTCGTGTGGGGCAAGAACGACTCGGTGGGCATCCTCGGGAACCTGTTCCCCTCGTTTGTCGCGGTGTACAACCTCACGCTGGACATCCGCCACCGCGGGTGGAACCGCGAAAAGGCCGGCGCCTGAACGGGCGTCGGCCTCGTCCTCAGAACGGGTCGGGCTCGCGGAAGACCGGGGTGGACTCCACATGGTGCCCCGGGGGGATCGTGATCGGCTCGCCCTGTGCGGCGAGGTCGTCGTTCTTGAGCAGTTGGACCTTCAGCGGCTCGGTGGCGGTGGGTGCCTCCCAGGACCATTTGCCGATCGAGACGAACTCCATCGGCACGCCTTTCTGCCAGCTGAGCCCGGGGCCTTCGCCGCGGACGAACACCTTGTTGCCGATCCCGATGTAGGCGGTGACGAGGAGCCGCGTGGCGCCGTCGGCGGTCTTCGCCGGGGCGGAGTGGGAGGCGGGCTCGGCGTCGTAGACAATCTCGGGCTCGGCAAAACCCGGGAGCACGGACTCGCCCAGGCTGCGCGTGGAGGACTTGCGGCGGGGCTCCCGCTTCGGCGGCGGTTCGGCGCCGACAGCGTCGGGCGCGGGTTCGGGGAGTTCGGTTGCGGCAGCGGTCGTCACGGGAGCCGCTCCACCGGCGGTGGAGCCAGCGTCCTCTGCGGCCGCTTCCGTGGCGCGCGGCGAAGCCGGGTCTCTTCGCATCCGCGGAAAAGCGGTGAGCTGCAGGCCTGCAAGCTCGGCGGCGGAGGTCGCGGGCGGCTCCGTTCCAGCCGGGGCGGGGTGGGCGGCGGGCGCGGCGCCGGTCTCGACTTCTGCGGTGGAGCGCGCGCGGGGGAGGTCGCGGGTGGCCGCATGGAGCAGCTCGATCTTCTGCTGGAGGGCCGCCGCGAGGTCCTGCTCGGCGGCGCGGAGCGCGGCAGTGCGCTCGAGGATACGGTCGGCGATGGTTTCGGCGCTTGCGAAGGTCTCGCGGGCGCGGTTCTCCGTGGCGGCGATCGCGTTCTGCGCGTGCGTGGCGGATTGGTTGAGCGCGGCCTCGGCCCGGGTGGTGGCGGCGCCGAGGGCGGCGGCGATCGCCGGTGCCGCCTCGGTGGCCTCGCGGCGGGCATCCGCGAGCGCGGCGCGAGCTTCGCGCTCGACGGCGGCGAACTCCTTGGTGGCGGACTGGATGGTGCCGACGAGGGCGCCGAGTCGCTGGCCCTCGGCATCGCGGAGCGTCTCGAGCTCCTTGGCCATCGCGGCCTTGTCCTCATCGTCGCGCTCCTGCAGTTGGGCGGTGAACTCGGCGATCTTCTCCTGGAGGCGGTAGGGCAGTGTATCGGCAGCGTGGACGGCGCGGGTGGCGGCCTCGTGGGCGGACTTCAGCTGGCCGCTGGTGGAGGCCAGGGTCTCGACGGCGTGGAGAAGCCTCTGGTTCTGCACCTCCAGCTTCTGCTGGAACTCGAGCTCGGCCTCTCGCTGGGTCGCGAGGAAATCGAGCAGGTAGGGGAGGGCGGCGAGCACGGACCCGAGCGCCACACACCCGAACACCACGGAGAGCGCGGGGGCGGAGAGCGGCGTCTCGGCCGTGGCGGCGACGAAACAGGCGACGGCGAGCAGCAGGGCATCGCCGAGGAAATACGGCCACTTGGGCGGGCGGGGGGGGAGGGTTGGGTTCATCGCTCGGTGTTGGGGCTGCGAATCCGGGACAGGTCCCATTCTCCAGAGCGAGCGCAGGTCGCAAGGCGAAACCCGAGGGAACGACGACGGCCGCCCCTCGGCGACGGCTGTGGGCCGTAGGGGTACCGGGGACGCGTCAACGCAGGTGTCGCCAGAACACGCCGCCGAGGGAGACGAGCATCCCGATCCTGAGTGCTCCCTCGAAGGTGAGGATGACCAGGACCCAGCGCAGCGGGGAGTTCCGGCGCAGCAGGAATCCGCCGAGACTGATCAGAAACAGTGCGAGCGCCTGCAGCCGGCCGACCGAGCTGCCGAGAAGCAGGCCCATCCAGATCCAGTAGAGGAAGAGCAGAAGCGTCCAAACAAAGGCCAGACGTTCGCGCATCGGCAGTGCCCGCGGGTCGCCACCCGATGCCATCTGCCGAATACCGAGGTAGCGTTCGCACAACACGAGTTGCCAGAGCTCGAAGAGCAGGAAGAACGGGACGAGGGAAAGCAGCCAGAGCATGGACCGGAGTGGCCATGGAATGAGCCGGCACCGCGGGTAGCGGCGAGCGCAAAACCGGAGCGGGCAAATGGGCCGAGCGCAGAGGCCGGCCCGCGGGGCGGGGCCGGCAGGGAAGTGCTCCGGCAAGGCGAGCCACCGGTCGACTGTGTACAGCTCAAGTCGGAGGCCGGAAGGCCGATGTGGAGAAAACCCCACCGTGCGATGAATACTTGCCATTTCACCGGTTGGATCCCCTTCGCGCCAGAGACGCGCTACACCCCCTCGGGCCGCAAGATCATCTGTTTCGCCGCGCGCGTGAGCGATGACCACGGAGCCGAGTCGATTCTGCGCTTCCAGATGGAAGGCGACCCGGTGGCGCCCCTGCCGCCGGAGCTTGCGCCGGGCCGCGCGGTCGAGATCGAGGCCGCGGCGACGACCCAGGCGGTGCGCCGCCCCGATGGGCGCACGGTCTCGCGGCTGGTCTTCCACGTCACGCGTCTGGCCGCGCAGGGCCGACGGCGGGGCCGCGTGGAACCGCCGATGCAGTTGGCGTTGTTCTGAGCGCCGGCAGACCGCGGCCTGCCGCGAGCACTGCACAGGGGCCGCGCCAGCGCGAATTGGCTGGCTTCCGCCCGCTGTGGCGGCTTGCTCGCCGGGCGTTCTGCGATGCACCGCTTCCGCCCTATTCCGCTTGGCCACGCCATACCGAACTGCCCGCATGCGATCTCGGTAAGTCTCCCCACGATGGCCGATCTGATCGGCTACGAGGAGAAGGTTCCGGAGGTGATGCGCCAGGTGCCGACCGGGTATCCGCGTTTCGTGCTCCACCCGTTTGTGCGCATGCTCACGGCGGAGTTCTCACGGCGGCAGGGGTTGGAGGGTCGCTCGGTCTGGCTGACGGCGACCCTCGAGCTGGCTGAGGCGCTGTGCCGGTGGGTGGGGGGCGATGCCCGCGTGGTTGTCGAGGGCGTGCTCACGGCGGTGGCCTTTGCCCATGTGCCGGAGCGCAATGCGCGGGCCAAGGCGTTCCTGCAGCATTGCGGCGGCTTCATCTCCTCCCGGCAGGCCGAGGATGCCCTTGTCGCGGCCGGCCTGGTCCCGGTGCCGGCTCCCGAGGCGTCCGTGGATACTGATCCGCTCGGTGTGGTGAAACGCGAGCTTCGCCGCGCCTTCAGCGGGACCTGCGACGACGACTTGTTCGTGTCCGCCAGCGGCATGAACGCCGTGTATTCGGCATTCGATGCCGTCCGCGCGGTCCAGACCCCGCGGGGCCGAACGACGTGGATCCAGCTCGGCTGGCTCTACTTGGACACGATCGCGATCCTGCGGAAGTTCACCGCGGATCCGGAGACCGACTACGTGGCGCTCCCGTCCGTGCATGATCTGGGGGCGTTGCAGCGCGTGCTCGAGGAGCGGCGGGGCCGCGTCGCGGGCATCATCACCGAGGTGCCGACCAATCCGCTGATCCGGAGTTGCGACCTGCCGGCGCTGGGCGCGTTGGCCCGTGCCCACGGCGCCCATCTGGTGGTCGACGCCAGCATCGCGTCGCCGTGGAACGTCGATGTGCTGCCGCACGCCGATGTGGCGCTGGCCAGCCTCACCAAGTACGGCGCGGCCGAGGGCGACATCCTGGCGGGCGCCGCGGCGGTGAATCCGAAAGGCGGTGATGCCGCGGCGTTGCGTGCCGGGCTAACGACGGGGATCGCCCCGATGTATCGGCGTGATCTGGCCCGGTTGGCGCACGAGATCCGCGCGGTCGACCGTGTCCTTGCCGGCGTCAATGCCTCGACCGTGCGCGTCGCCGAGTATCTCGCCGGGCGCCCGGAGGTGAAGCGCCTCCACTGGGCGCTCGCCCCGGAATCGCGGGCGAACTTTCTGCAGGTGGCGCGTGCGCCGGCCGCGGTTGGCGGCATGATCACCTTCGAACTGGAGCCGGGCCGGTTTGCGCGTTTCTACGACCGGGTGCGGTTGCCGAAAGGGCCGAGCTTCGGCCTGCGGAACACCCTGATCTGCCCTTTCATCTACCTTGGGCATTACGAGTTGGTGACAAGCGCGCCGGGCCGCGAACTGCTCGCGCGTCACTCCCTGAATCCCGAGTTGCTGCGGCTTTCGGTGGGGCTGGAACCGGTGGACGAAATCATCGGCGCCCTCGCGGAGTCGCTCGACGCCCTCGAAACAGGTTGAGATCGAGCGTGGGTTGGCGGACCATCCCGGGCTATGGTCAAGGGCCAGAAAGTCGTATGCATCAACGATCAGTTCTCCGCGATCGTGCGGGCGATCTATAAACAACTCCCCGTCAAGGGCGTCACCTATACGATCCGGGAGGTGTTTCTCGGACGAGAGAAGGTCGTGAAGGCCGGCGACTCGGCCACGGTCGGGCTTCTTCTTGTCGAGTTGGTCAACCCACCGGATCCTTTGCATAAGGGGCAGCAGGAGCTTGGCTTCAACTCGGAGCGGTTCGCCCCGTTGGAGGAGTTGCCTGCCGAGGTCGCTGCGGAGGAGATCGCGGAGACCATTGGGGCCGGATCATGGAGTGGTTCGTTCGCTCCCTCACCGTCGCGTTCGGAGGGCAGTCCTGACTGAGTTTGGTAGTCTGATGGGAGGTGTAGATCCGGAAATAACGTCGGAAGTACCTTTAGGTGAGAGAGAAGGGGTGGTTGCCAGCATCTGGCGCAAAAATCTCTTGCGGGAGGCGGAGGTGGGTGCAGAGTCCGGCGCCTCAACTATGTTCTTTGGCTGATTTGCAGCGAGAGAGGGCTCACCTAGTGGGCGGCGGAAAAAAACTTCCGAAAAACTCTTGACCGTTGGAGATCAGTTCGGCACGGTTGAGCTCTTTCCCTTACGGGAAGCTTCTTTGAAATTTCTGAAGTGCGATCGATTGGAGTACCCAGTCAAAACTTAAGTTATATAGTAACCCGACCGGAGCAATCCGGCGGGTGTAGTTCGTGAATCACTAGGATTTATGAACTCTCTTTATCGGAGAGTTTGATCCTGGCTCAGAATGAACGCTGGCGGCGTGGTTAAGACATGCAAGTCGAACGGGGTTGACGGTGTAGCAATACAACGGCAACCCAGTGGCAGACGGGTGCGTAACACGTAAGCAATCTACCCTCGTGTGGGGAATAACCTGTCGAAAGACGGGCTAATGCCGCATACGGTTGCCCTTCGCCTGAAGGGCATACTAAAACCCGGGACCGCAAGGCCGGGTGCATGAGGAGGAGCTTGCGGCCTATCAGCTAGTTGGCGGGGTAACGGCCCACCAAGGCAAAGACGGGTAGCTGGTCTGAGAGGACGACCAGCCACACTGGAACTGAGACACGGTCCAGACACCTACGGGTGGCAGCAGTTTCG
>ENA-UPSM01000438-UPSM01000438.1-activated-sludge-metagenome-genome-assembly--contig:-NODE-438-length-59397-cov-14.009538_pt1 | contig 59397 bp, 48 predicted proteins | sample MGYA00238181_ERZ773283 | MGnify/ENA primary metagenome ERZ773283 (study PRJEB29023, sample SAMN05720199) | activated sludge metagenome | isolation source: Anaerobic digester | place: Japan... | reverse complement strand
TTTAAAATATGCGCAGGCGAAATCTAAATTTATCTCCACTTGGAAGGGAGTATGTCGACGTTGTAGTAGTTGGCGCGACGGTAGTCATTGTGGTCGTAGTAGAATTTGACACATATGTTGTCGACGTAGTCGTTGTCGGATTTGACACATATGTTGTAGTAGTAGTCGTTAATACTAAGGGCATTACCGAAGTTCTAAAAACTTTATCGACGGAAGCCGTTCCACACGATATCTTTGCAGTAAGCGAAATATAACTAATGAAAGAGGCAGTTTGACTATGCTTTACCGCGCCCGAGTTCGATAAAACCGATTCGTTACTCGAAGTCCAGTCGATTGTAAAATCTTTTCCCATAAAGCTGAACGAAGTCGGATAATTAACGGAGTTAACGTTTGCCGGAATAACTATTTGGTCGTAGGCGTCCATATAATTAACCGGGAATTCATTTGCGCCTAATATTGATTTTGGGAATTTAGCTAAAGCAAAATTTAACAGTCGCTCGGCGCTAAAGCTTTCGGCAGTCGCCTTTTCGACAACTTTTCCGCCGACGCTTTCAGGGTTAATTGTAATAAGTTCTGTTTTAAGCGCCGAAATCGTCCTAACTGTTCCGGTAATCTTTATATCGACGGTAGTATCGGCGATCGATACTACGTCGGTTACGATCGCGGTATCTGCAATAATAATGTTGGGAATTTCGCCGTCGGCTTGATTGTTAAGAATAACGTTCAATCCCGACGTTTTTCCGCTCAACTCCATCTTTGTAGCCTCAGGTAGTCCCAAAACATTGATATTTTCAGATACAATATTGATATTCATTTGACTTCCCGCGTCGCCGGAAATAATATTCAAATTAACGTTGTCGATAATAGGTTCGCTTATCTCAGTATTATCTAACTGTATCAAATTGCAGGCTTTTGTGATTAGCGCATTTTTGATTTCAATAGTGGAATTCATTTTAACGCTAACGTTTTTCTTATTAACGTTCATATTTCCCGTTACCTTGGAATTTCCCGATATTTCAACGCTGTTTGAGCCTCCGCCGTTTATGGTGAGATTGGTCAAAAAACAGTTTTGTATTTTACAATCGCCGTCGCCGACGTTCTCCGTAACTTCGACGTTTGTCGCGGATAAAGAGCTTATCTTAGAACCCGTCTTATTGATTTTTAGATCGTTTATCGTTACTCCGTCTTCGCCCGATATTGCGACGGCGCTATTTACAAGATACGACCCGTCGTAGTCGCCGCTTTTTAGATTAATGTTTTTTATATTCTTATCGAGAAGGACGGCCGATAAGCCCATACTGCTCGAGACCGAAGCGGTATCTCCGGTTACCGAGTATCCGGGATCGTCTGTATCTCCGCCGGAAGAAGGGTCGGAAGATAGTATACATCCGGCAAAAATAATAAAAAACGCCATTGCGGAAATTATAAACCTATTGAGTTTCATCATGAGCCTCCGTATATAAAAAATAAATATTAGGAAATATTATACTCCCTTTTTTAAGAAAAACTAGAAAAATCGATATTTTTGTATCCCGTCGGTTTTTTGCGGTGGGGAAATAAAATTTAACGCATATGTTACGCAAGCGTTCCTCGAAAAAAGAATGACGCATATGCGTCAATTTTAAATCTGTCTCAACCCGCTACATATGTGTCAAATTTATTTTGACGCATATGTAGCTTTGATTTTAACGCGTATGATACATGACGCAAAGGGCAAAAAAAGGAGCCGTTTAAAACGACTCCTTTTTTTGCGTTTATTTATTACGGCGTAGGCTTCTCCGCATTGTATATGCTCAATATCTCGTCTGCCGTTAGCGCGTAGTTGTAAAGCCGGACTTCGTCGATACATCCGTCGAAGTTCATTTGAGTATTAGTATCAGCTCCTACATACAATCTACTTAGATCTGTATTTAAAAGTTTATTTTCAGAATAAACAAACGATCCATTTTTATAAATTTTAACGTCGTTAGTTTCGTCGTAAGAAACCGCCCAATGACTCCAGCCGGAATCTATTACGATGGGCGTAACAAAATTATAGGAATCTCCGTAACCGTAGAATCCGATATTATTAGTATTTTTTGGGACGTATAATCCAAATACCGATCCATCATTTGGCGTCAAAACATATTCATGTCCCAAAGAGCATATAACTTGATCGGAGGCGGGCGGGGAAGGACTCCCTTTTACCCAGAGCAATAAAGTCCTGGGTTGATCTCCAGAGATACCTATATAGTTGCCATCGCTGCCGCCTCCCCTCGATTGAAACGCGTCTCCGTTTGCCGCTGTAAAAGAGTAGGCTCTATTTGGGTTTCCATATCTGTCCGTCGTCAAATCCGGATAATTTCCGTTTGAGTTATAACCATCGCGATTCGGTACGCCCGGATAACCGCTACAATCTGACATATCGCCGTCTAACTTGTAGTAAATCAAAATAGACCTGGGCGTAAAATTGTAGGCGGAACTATAAGGTTTCATATCGGCTCCTTCGGCGTCTTTAAAACCGCTAATAGAAGCTGCGCCAGAAGAGGTAGAATATTGTCTTCCGACAAAATTGGTATAAGGATTGATAGTAACCGTGTCGTTAGTAACGTCCGTCGTCGCAAAACTCATCGAACAGTTGACTCCGTTGGTATAAGTAAAATCCGGCTGGTTAAAAGTCATTGTTCCGTAAGTCGTTCCGTCCAGAGAGCCGCTAAACCGTATTACGATATTGGCGTCGGGGCTTACGTCGGACGTTCCGTTCGCCGGCGATAAGATGCTTGCAACTTCAACTTTTGTTTTTTCCGTAATGTAAATAGATCTTATTTCGGCTGCCGTTAGAGCGTAGTTGTAGATATGAACGTCGTCTATCTTCCCTTTAAAATATTGAGACAGATATCTTCCAATGTTGATACCGTTTGTTCCCGTCTGTCTCGTTCCGGTAAACGAGCCGCTACCGGTCTCTGTTCCGTTTATATAGAGCGCGCCGTTAGCGCCGTTCATAGAAACGGCGACGTGATACCAATTGTCGGCTATAAGGTCCGACGCAGGATCGTTATTTCCGTTGAGCGTTATCCCTTTGCCCGAGCCGTCTCCCATAAAGAAGTTTAAATTGCCGTTTGTATCAATTTGGAGATTAAACTGGCTATTGGCGTCGCTCGTATTGTATTTTGAGATAATAGGTCTTGACGCCTCCGCGCCGGTATAGTTTATCCATGCCGATAGCGTGAAGTCGCCGTCCAATTTGGTTATGTTAGTATCGAGGTAATAATTGCCGCCGTCGTTGAAATTTACGGCGCTACCGCTTTCGCTATCCTTGCCGGCAACGAAAAAGGGAGAATTTCCCCCTGTAGCGGTATAATAATGATGCGTTTGATAAACAGAACTATAGCTCTCGTTAAATAAAAAGTGAGCCACTTTGCCTCTAACCTTAAAATTATATTCCGAGTTTTCGTATTCAGTCATTGTAGAGCCGCCGACGTCTTTAAATCCGGTTACGGTTATACCCGAGTATGTATCCGCAGGTAAATAATTACCGGATGGAGTGAAAGTTACCGTGTCGTTATCTTTATAAGTTTTAGAAAATAAATAAGAACCGCCAAAATAATCTATAGGAGGATTTGCAAATGATATTTTTACTTCGTTATATTGATTATCCATCGTCGCGTCAAAAATTATTTTTATATCCGTCGTCGGCTCGACAATAGCGCCTATCGCGGGGGAGCTAATTGCCGATACTCCAAAAGGAAGCGGTTTTTCTGAATTATAAACGCTAGCTACCTCCGTTTCGCTTAGAGCGTAGTTGTATATCCGTATGTCGTCGAGTTTGCCGTTCCAATAGTAATAATCCGAAGAAACTCTGTAATAACCGAAGTACAAAGGAGTCGTCGTATTCTGCCTGGTTCCGCTAAACGAGCCGGATCCCGATGGAGCGCCGTCTATATACATATTGCCCGTCGTTCCGTCGAAAGTTATAACGACGTTATGCCATTTATCGTTTGACAAATCGCCGTTCTCGCCGTTGTTTCCGTTTATATCTAATCCCAAATCTGCTCCGTTCCCCATAAAGAATTTCAGGTTGCCCGACATCTCTTTTTTTAGACACATCTCGGCGCGTTTATCTTCGGCGCTGAAATCGTCTAGAAATTTTGAAAATATTGTCCGATCCATCGAATCTACCGAGCTATAAACCCAAACGGATATTGTGAAACTCGACGGTACGCTGGTAATATTTGTATTCATATAATAGCAACTACTTCCCATACTTATAGAATAAGCCGAATTTTGACAACCGCGTCTATCGAACGTTAGTTCTGGCGGGTTTGCCCCTGAATAAATAGTTGTAAGGGTCATGTTGTTTCCCTTTCCGCTCATGTCGTCCGCGGTCCCGTCGAAGGGGTAGTACGCTATCATTCCATTTACGCTAAAATTATAACCCGACTCGCTATAAGAGATCATCGTATTGCCCGAAATGTCTTTAAATCCGCTTACCGCTATAGCGTTATATACCCCGCCCGGGAAATCGGCGTTCGGATTAATAGTTAGAGTAGTTCCCGATATGCTCATCGAGCAATTTGTACCGTCCTGAAAGGCGACGCCGGAAAAAATAACCGTTCCAAAAACCGACGGACTCATTTCGCTATCAAAACTAATAACGATATTGGTATTTGCCGGAACTCCCGTCAGACCAGACGATGGAGTTATAGCGGTTATAGTAGGCAATGCAAATACGCCATGCGCTTCATTACTATACGCCGAACTTCCAAAAGCGTTTAGCGCTTTTACTCTATAGTAGTATGTCGCGTCGGCGCTTATATCGCTATCGATATAATTCATCGTATTTGCCGGGAGCGTACCGCCGATAGCGGTAAATTCCCCGCCGCTTGTCTTTCTTTCTATTACAAAGCCCTCTTCGACGTTCGATTTATCAACCCAACTTATATTTAACGAAGCTAATCCTTCGACTACGGATAATCCGCTCGGAGCGGCGGGCGGTCGGCTAAAACTTGACGTCGATAAAGTTATCGACGCGGACGTCGTTAAATAATCGTAAACGTGTACGGATTGAAAAACCGTCGCAATAGTCTGATTATTACGTTTGAATTTAAAAACGTAACTGTAAAAACCGGATTTGGCGTTGCTGTCAAGGTAATTTACGTTGTTTCCGGTAAAAGAGAGATCGGACGTAACGTCCGCCGTTTGATCGATCGAGTTTTTCTTAAATTCTATACTATCGACCGACACGTCGCTTGGCCAGGTTATGGTTATATTAACGGTTCCGGTCGCATCTTGAAGGTATCGAACGTCGATTGTCGCGTCGGTAGTTGTTCCTTCGACGATATTAACTGAAACGGAGCCTTTTGCTATCGCTTTGTTTGCAGAGTCCTTACCTAAAGCGGTTATCGTCCATTCTCCTACGGTTAAATCGCTAATCGATACCGTATCTCCGGTCAAATCGTTTAACGATATCGAAGATCCGGAAGGTCCGTCTCCGGTAACGTCAAAATGATGGATGCTGATAAAAGAGGGCAATAACGTTCTATAATCTTTTTTCGTAATGCTCAAAGAGACGCCGCCCGTTTTCTTGGCGATCGTAGCGCCGGTATTTCCCGACGAGTTTTGAGGAGAAAAAATATTGTTACAACCGATAAGAAACAGTATAGAAGATATAATAACGATTATCGATAAAAAAATAATATTTGATCTGTTTTTCATTTTTGCCTCCTTAGTTATGAACGTCAAATTCAATAAACGCCGAATACGGAATACTATCTTTATAAGCCTTAACCGACAAGGTATAATGCCCATACGAAAGAGTTGCGCTTGTTATAGTTATACTATTGTTCTGCTCTCCTGAGATAAAATCTCCGTTCAAATACCACTCCCAGCTTGTAGCTCCGTCCAGAGTAGCGGTTATCGTTACGGATTCCGATAAAGTTTTATTTAACATATTATTGAAAGTTCCAAAATCAATCGTCGCATCGGTCGGCGTTATAAGATTAATGTAAACGTTGGAGCTACCGACGATCGTCGTTGTCGTAGTAGTCGGCGCGACGGTAGTCGACGTAGTTGAATTTGACACATATGTTGTCGACGTAGTCGTCGTTGGATTTGACACATATGTCGACGTTGTAGTAGTTGGCGCGACGGTTGTGGTCGTAGTAGAATTTGACACATATGTTGTCGACGTAGTCGTTGAATTTGACACATATGTCGACGTTGTAGTCGTTGAAGTAGTCGGCGCGTATGTCGACGTAGTCGTTAATACTAAAGGCATTACCGAAGTTCTAAAAACTTTATCGACGGAAGCCGTTCCATACGATATCTTTGCAGTAAGCGAAATATAGCTGATGAAAGAGGCCGTTTGACTATGCTTTACCGTGCCCGAGCTCGATAAAACCGATTCGTTACTCGAAGTCCAGCTAATTGTAAAATCTTTTCCCATAAAGCTAAACGAAGCCGGATAATTAACGGAGTTAACGTTTGCCGGAATAACTATTTGGTCGTAGGCGTCCATATAATTAACCGGGAATTCATTTGCGCCTAATATTGATTTTGGGAATTTAGCTAAAGCAAAATTTAACAGGCGCTCGGCGCTAAAGCTTTCGGCAGTCGCCTGTTTTACCGTTTTTCCGCTTTCAGGGTTAATTGTAATAAGTTTTGCGTCAAGAGATAAAATCTCATTACTAACTGTTCCGGTAATCTTTATATCGACGGTCGTATCGGCGATCGATACTACGTCGGTTACGGTCGCGGTATTTGCAATAATAATGTTGGGAATTTCGCCGGCGGCTTGATTGTTAAGAATAACGTTCAATCCCGACGTTTTTCCGCTCAATTCCATCTTTGTAGCCGCAGGTAGCCCTAAAACATTAATATTTTTAGATACAATATTGATATTCATTCGACTTCCCAAGTCGCCCGAAATAATATTCAAATTAACGTTGTCGATAATAGATTCGTTTATATCCTCAGTATTATCTAACTGTATCAAATTGCAGGCATTTGTGATTAGCGCGTTTTTGATTTCAATAGTGGAATTCATTTTAACGCTAACGTTTTTCTTATTAACGTTCATATTTCCCGTTACCTTGGAATTTCCCGATATTTCAACGCTGTTTGAGCCTCCGCCGTTTATGGTGAGATTGGTCAAAAAACAGTTTTGTATTTTACAATCGCCGTCGCCGACGTTCTCCGTAACTTCGACGTTTGTCGCGGACAAAGAACTTATCGTGGAGCCCGTCTTATTGATTTTTAGATCGTTTATCGTTACTCCGCTCTCGCCCGATATTGCGACGGCGTTATTTACAAGATACGACCCGTCGTAGTCGCCGCTTTTTAGATTAATGTTTTCTATATTCTTATCGAGAAGAACGGCCGATAAGCCCATACTGCTCGAGACCGAAGCGGTATTTCCGGTTACCGAGTATCCGGGATCGTTTGTATCTCCGCCGGAAGAAGGGTCGGAAGATAGCATACACCCGGCAAAAATAATAAAAAACGCCATTGCGGAAATTATAAACCTATTGAGCTTCATCATAAGCCTCCGTATATAAAAAATAAATATTAAATATGTATAATTATAGTTTTTTTATAACAAAAAATCAAAAGTAAATAGTTTTTTGCTAAAAAATAATATTTATTTCTTATTTTTACTGATTTTTAAGGTATAAGGTATTTTGAAAAGATCTTAAGGCGTCGCAAAGATTGTAACGGCGCCTTTTTCGCCCCGACAATCCCCAAACAATCTGCCGTCCAAAGATCGTCGAGTTAAATCAGAGTAAAAAACTAAAAAAATCAATCTTCAAGTTTAGATATAGCTTCTCTAAATTCTTCTATATTGAAGGGCTTTTTTAAGAAAGCCGTAGCTCCAGCTTTTAACGACGGATCTTTTTTATCTATATCCGCGCTTATAGCAAGTATTTTCATACCTTTATACTGCTCGTTGGCTCTGATATTTTTAATTACTTCAAGACCGTCGACGTCCGGCATTAATATATCTACTACAATCACTTCGGGAGCTCTTTTTCCGATAAACATAAGAGCGTCCGTTCCCGAATAAAAGCTCTTTAGCTCAAATCCATCTATGTTTTTAAATATGCTTACAAAAAATTTGTGAATGTCCTCTTCGTCGTCTATAAGTACGATCATCTTTTTTTGCAACAACTCTTGAGGAATATCGTAATTGTGAGATTTCAAAAATCTAATCAACTCCTTATACGGGATTTTTCTATGACCGCCGGGAGTTACAATCGCATTTATCTCGTTATCGTCGACCCAATTAATTACCGAACCGACCGCTACGTGCAGTATTTTTGCTATCTCCGAAGTCGTATAAAACTCTTTTCGTTTAATATTTGCCATGGTTTACCTTCAAAATTTATATTAATTACATAATTTTATTTATGTTATTTATATAATTTTAAATTAAATAATCAACATTTTTTTGCGTTTTTTTGATTATTTACAATTAATACAATAAAAAAAATTATAAACAAAAAAGTAGATTATTAGGCGCCCGTCGGTTTTTTGGGGTGGGAAATAAAATGACACATATGGAGCTATACGCGCCGCGGCGCTTCCCGATAAAAATTTGACACATATGGAGCTGCATACGCCGCCGCGCCGTTCCTTAGACGAAATGACACATATGGGAGCATTTTGTTCTTAACGCCGCAAGCCCCGCTAAGGTCCCGGCATGAGCGGTATTTAGCATTTTAGTATATTCAAAACGGGAATTCCCGCTTTTATCGCATTCGACGCATACGGGGCTTTTTTTGACACATATGAGACGGATTGCGACGCCCCTTAAATTGACACATATGGAGCTATACGCGCCGCGGCGCTTCCCGACGAATAAATTCGACGCATATGCGTTGAATTTCCAAAAAACTGACGGATTACATAACAAGTAGAAAGTTTAATTGCGAAAATAAAATATTAATGATATTAAGAAAATAAGAATTTTATTCGATAATTTAATTATATCTTTTTTCAGATAGCTGCATGAAGGAAAAAATATGCCTTTAATAAAGAAAAGAACTTTAAAACTCAAATGGAGATTAATCCTTTCTATATTGCCGATAGCGATCATACCGCTAGCTTTTATAGTCTGGTTTATAAGCGCAAGAATTTTTAACCACTTGGAAAAGCAAAAACTAATATTAAACGAAACGTTGATATTTCAGGTCGCTCAAAATATAGATAAAGTCTATCAGGATTATGCCAATAAAATTCCTCAACTTATAGAGCCTAGCGAAATAAGCGGCAATATCTATAGAAAATCTTTTGCCGATCAAACTGAATTTAAATACATAGACGACGAGGTGGCGGGCGCATCGGGGAGTAATTTGGGGCTCAGGCATTTGTCGGTCGTTTTAAATATTCCCGGCGTTACGCACATTGTTAATAAAAGTCTTTACAATCCTAAGGACGATACGTATTTCACATACTGGCGCGGCGCCAACATGAATATTTCGCCGAATCTTGGCGTATTGATAGAAAAAGATCCGATGTTTTTAGATAGCGTTAAAGATATTGAGAGACAATTTAGAGAAACCGGAGTCAAATCCGCCGCGTCCGTTAAAATGGGGCGCTTGTCCAGAGATACTTTTTTGGAATACGACAAATGGACTTCGATGATTTGGCCCGTTATGAATGAAAAGAGCAGCCCCGATCCCGATTCGGCAGATTTTAACGTTTTTGTTTTGTTATTATTAACTAACGAAGGCGAATCCGGCTTTTTACCAAAGACCGTCTTAAATATTTCGGGTATCAATCAGGGGACTTTATTTATTCTTGACTACAAAAATGAAACGATGTATTCAAACTGGGCGGGCAAAATGATCGAACCGGAATACGATAACGATCCCGAATACGGCATCTATACCAATCTGATAACCGCCGATTACGAGATATTAAACGAGCAAATAGTTATGGACGTTTTAAATAATACCGTAGACGAAAGTAAAGTAGTTACTTCGGATTTTGGCAAACATTTTGATATATCTCATAATGAAAAAAGAATTGAATTGATAAACGATAAAGAAGTTGAAAAGAGATACAACAATAGGTATCAGACGATTATTATCGATACTAACTATTTTAGCGATATGAAATGCGGAGTAAAATTGGTTTATTTCTATCCAAAAGAGCTTATTTATCAGCCAATATACGTTATTCTGATACAGATATTCTTTATAACGCTGGTTATTGTCGTGATTATTGTCGTTATATCGATATTTATCAGTAATTCTCTTGCATACCCCTTGATAACTCTCGATTATGCGACAAACAAAGTAAGTCAAGGGTATCTGGACGTAGAGATTATCTCCGAATCAAAAGACGAAATCGGGCGTCTGTACAGAAACTTTAGACGAATGTTAAGCACAATTAATGAAGTATTGTCAAATATTCAAAAATCGTCAAACAACCTTGTCGGATATCAAAACACTTTGGATAGAGTAGTTACGGATTTTGATACGACGATTAAAAAACAAGCCGCCTCCATATCGGAGAGTTCCGCTATATTTGAACAACTGAATTTTTCTATAAAACAGGTCGCTCAAAACGTTAAAGCGTCGCTAAATCTTGCCGAAAAAGCCAAAGACCAATCCAGAAATTCAAATCAGATTATTACCGATATGGTATCCGAAATTAACAAAATCGCCGATAATAGTAAGGAAATTAACTTTATTACCGAACTTATTAACAACATTTCAGAAAAAACGCGGTTGTTATCTTTAAACGCCGCTATTGAAGCGAGTAGAGCTGGCGAAGCCGGTAAAGGATTTAACGTAGTAGCGTCTGAGATCAGGAAATTGGCTCTGCAATCAAACGAAGCGGCGAACGATATAGGCGAGCTGATAAAAATGAACGAAAAACGAATCAAAGCCGGCGTAGATAAAACCTCGGAAGCTTTGGAGGCGTTGAATAAAATAAATGAAAGTATAGAAGATATTACCAACATCGTAGGAGAAATCAATACCGCCACGGAGGAAGAGAGTAAAGGCAGTCAAGTCATAATGGATATTATCAATTCATTTTCCGAGGAAGCTAATAAAAATATTAAGTCGACCGAGGCGATTGGGAGAACCAGAAATCAACTCTCCGTAGAAGTAGATAAGATGAAAAACTTGGTCGTCGCCTTCAAACTGCAAAGCGGCGAGAAAGAGATCGTTCGCGATATAAAGATGGTAACTAGCGAAGATAAAAAAAGAATTCGACGCGAACGCGAGCTAAAAAGAAAAGAGAGACTTGAAAAAAAATCTATAGAGAGGCAGTTGAAATATGACGAAAAATATAAAAAAAAGAGCGCATCCGAATCAGATTTGGGTCTTGAAAAAAGAACAAGTAAGAAAGGTAAAATTTTTAAGGGAGTTAACGATAACTTTTTGACAAAACGTAAAAATGTTAAAATTCCTAATAAAGTCAAATCCGACCTGTTTTTTAATAAGTATATCTCAAAGATTACTAAGGAAGAGGATAGAAATTACTTTTTGTCCAAATATAAAAAAGACGATTACAACGATAAATATATTCTTATGAGCAACCTTTTAGAGGGGGAGAAGCTCAGATTAAAGAATATCATATCAGGATTATAAGATTATAAAATAGTTATCCTGAATTATTCTTCAATATCCGGAAGTTCTTCTATTTCGAGTTTAACCTTTTTTATTTTTCTATCCAGTATTGATTCGACGGAGAATTTTAAGTTTTTATATTGAATAGATTCGTTTTTTGAAGGAATCTTACCGAAGAGCATATATAACAAGCCTCCCACGGTGTCGATATCGTCGTTTTCAATATCAAGGTTCAGAGCTTCGTTGAGGTCTTCCAGAGACGTCTTGCCGTCGATCAAATACTTATTATCGTCTATTTTAATAATATCTTCCGACTCATTGTCAAACTCGTCTTGAATTTCTCCTACTATATTTTCAATAATGTCCTCAAGACAAACTATGCCGCTCATTCCGCCGTATTCGTCGACGACAATAGCGAGATGGATTTTCTTTTCGCGAAACTCAATTAAAAGGTCTTTAATTATTTTAGACTCTGGCACAAAATAAGGTTCTCTCAAAATATTTGATAAATCAAAATCTCTGTTTTTAGTAAAATATTTTAACAGATCTTTAGCGTGCAGAACTCCGACAATGTCGTCGATATTGTCGTTATAAACCGGAAGACGCGATCTCCCCTTTTCATCGACGATTTTAATAATCTCCTCGATCGCGCTGTTTTTGTTTATCAGCACGACGTCGATTCTTGGAACCATAATTTCCTTTACGGAAATTTCGCCTAATGAGATAATATTCTCAATCATCTTCTTATCGTAATCGTTAAAACTACTCTCAATCTCCTTTATTTTGATATGCAAAGGTTTGACCGGCGTTTTGCCCTGATTTTTTTCTTTCATGAAAACTGATTTAATTATATTCTTACTCAATTGTTTCTCCCAACATCTTTAAATATTCTTTTTGAATTGTATCCATCTCTCCGTCGTCCGTTTCGTGATCGTAGCCCAACAAATGAAGAAACCCGTGAAGTATTAATAATTTTACTTCGGACTGAGCCGGTTTGCCGATCTCCTCGGATTGCCTAACGGCTTGCGGCATAGATATAACTATATCTCCTATGAATTTCTTATTTGTCCAGATTATCTCTTCCCCTTCGATCTGGGAAAACGATAATACGTCCGTAGTTTTATCAATATCTCTATAATTTTTGTTGAGTTCGGTCATAGTTTTATCGTCGCAAAAAAATATCGAAAAAAAGATATTTTCCAAACGAGCTTGGGCAATAATCTCTTTAGACCACTCTTCTATCTCTTTGATAGAAATTATTTTTTTGTACTCCTCTTTTTGATAGCTTATATCTACAATTTTCTGCATTCGCCGTTCCTTAATTTCAATTATTATCCTTTTATTTAATACCGGTTCGCGCCGTTTACGGGGCGTATCCGGATATTCGCTACTCCAAATTATTCGGCAATTTATCGAGCTCTTGTTGATTGGGATATTTTATCCTGGAGTGATACATTCCGGCTAGAGATTTTACAAAAACAGCCTTGATTTTTGAAAGATCTTTTAGCGTTAGTCCCGAATCGTCCAAAATACCTTCTTCATAGTTTTTATATATAATAGAATCTACCATTTTCTCTATGCTAACGACCGAAGTTTTTTTTAGCGATCTGGTCGCCGCCTCGACCTGATCGGCAAGAAGCACTATCGCCGACTCTTGAAATTGAGGTTTTATTCCGTTGTAATGATAGAAATCTTCCTTAATGTCCTCTTTTGAAGAGTCGGTCTCTTTGAGGGCTTTTTCATAAAAAAACTTTATCAACGAAGAGCCGTGATGCTGCGCGACAATATCTATAACTTTTAAAGGAAATTTATGTTTTGTAAGTTTCTCAACGCCCTTTTTTACGTGAGATTTGATAATAGTTACAGAAATAGACGGTTTTAGGTCGTCGTGAATGTTATATTCCCCTTGATTCTCGATGAAATACTCGGGATTGTCAATTTTCCCTATATCGTGATAATACCCGCCGATTCTCGATAGCGGACCGTTGGCGTTTATCTCCGTCGCCGCAGTTTCAGCTAAATTAGCGACTAATATCGAATGATTGTAAGTCCCAATGGCGGAGTTGAAAAGCTCTTTTAACAGCGGCGACGATAAGTCCGACAGCTCTTGCAGTCTAAAAATCGTCGGCGTATTGATCAATATTTCTCCCGCGGAAATAAATCCTAAAGCCAAAATACTCGAAGCTACTCCATTAATCAAAGAGAAAACTACCATTCTTACCAGACTTAAAGTTTCGTTTTCCAAACTGAAATAAATAAATAACGAAGCCAAAATATTAAACAAAGATACGATAAATCCGGCTCTTATAAGTTCAAACCTCTTTGAAATCTTATTGATAATAAATACCGTCGAAACGCCGGAAAAAAAGACAAAGATAAACGACGACACGTTATAGCCGGATAATATAAAGAACAATATCGACGATAAAATTGCGATATGAGTTGAAATGGATCTGGAGTATAAAAAAGTAAAAGTCATCGTTAAAGTAGAAGTTGGTATCAAATAACCAAAATATAAACTATCCGTACTATATCCCAGATACGAAGGTAAAGATAAAAATAGAGAGTAAAGGAAAAACAATATGGCAAATAGTATTAAATTTTCCAGCTCTTTAAAAAAATCATTATCGCCGAGTTTGATAAAGAAGTAAGAGAATACAAATATCAAAACGATAAGCAGAGCAGTCTTTAAAAGCTTAATAAAAGAAAAATTTGAAATATTTAATTTGCTTATCGATTCGATTTGTTCTATATTTGATTCGGTAACGAGATCGCCTTTACGAGCGATTATTTGACCTTTTTTAATCGTATTGTAAACGTTCGCCTGTTTTTCTAAAACATTTTGAAGCAGTAAAGAAGTTTGAGTTTCGTCTATTAATATATTTGGAACTAAAACTCTGTTAAACATAGAGTATATTAGATTTCTTTTGTTCTTATCGTATTCTGAGAATTTAGAGTCAATATTGTCCCGTAATTCTTTTAAATTAATTGAAAATTTTGATAGTTCGTCTTGATAATAGAGAGTTTCTTCGATTCTGTTGTCGATATTGGTAATTATTATAATACCCGATTTTTCATATTTAACGTCGGAGAGGACTTTGGATTCTATTATTCCGGTTCTTGAATAGTTAAACAACATCTCTACAAACCGTTTGGTAAATTCCGGGTTTATCTCGATAATCTGTTTTATCATCTCAATTTCTTCGTAAGAAAATACTATGCCGATTTTATAAAACTGCTCCGCCGTCTCCTTAACGTCGTTAGCGATAAAAAGTTTATCGAGCAACGTCGTCAGAATAGTTAATCTTTCGTTGGTTTTTGATATATCAAACAAAAAAACCGGCGGAGTTTTTAATTTTAAATCGCTTATGTTTTTTTCTGTCTCGATTTTATTAATATATTTGATGTCGCTATCGGCTACGATGTCGTAATTGACAATAGCCCCCAGCTGAGGAGCGAAGATTTTACCGATAGGTTTTAATACTATCGTTAAAAATATCGCCGCAAATAACGCAAGCGTTACGGAAAATTTAAAAAAAATATCTTTATCTTTTAAAATAATATTTTGAAAATAATTAATAATTTTGGTTGTTAATTTTTTTTTAGTTTTATTCTTTTCTTTCATATTTATCGTACGCGTTTATAATTTTTTTGACCAAAGGATGCCTGACTACGTCCTTCTCTTGAAAATTGACAATACCGATATCGCTTATTTCCGACACAATTTTAAGACCTTCAACCATGCCGCTTTTTATTTTTTTAGGAAGATCTACTTGCGTTATGTCGCCGGCTATTATTAGTTTGGAATTTTCGCCTAATCTTGTGAGAAACATCTTCATCTGAGTATAGGTCGTATTTTGAGCCTCGTCTAATATAACGATTGAGTTGTTGAAGGTTCTTCCTCTCATATAAGCCAGCGGAGCAATCTCAATCAAATTTTGGGACATTAGCTTAACATTAATCTCAGTCGTTAATATCGAGTTTATCGAGTCAAAAAGCGGAATGAGATACGGATTAATCTTTTGTATATAATCCCCGGGAAGAAAGCCGAGATTTTCGCCCGCTTCTACTACCGGTCTGGTAAGTATTATCTTGTTGTAACGCTTGTTAAGAAGTTCGCTAAGCGCGAAAGCTATCGCGATAAAAGTTTTGCCGGTGCCGGCCGGTCCGTAAGAAAATATTATATCCCTTTCGCGCAAAAGTTGAATATACAACCCCTGATTTACGCTTCGCGGATTGAATATTTTTTTGACCTTGTGAATTTCAATGTTTGAGGTTAATACGGTATTAAGATCTACGTCGAGATTTTTTTCTATTTCATAATACAGAAGCTCGACGAGGTTAGTGTAAATTTCGCCGCCCGTTTCGGATATACGCATCAGGTTTTGTAAAGTTCTTTCGACTATAAAAACATTCTCGCCTTCAAAGCATATCTCGTTGCCGACGGAATGAACCGAGCACCCCGATAGCTTCTCAATGCGTCTTAGATTTTTATCGTTAACTCCGCAGATATTTAAAAGAGTCTTAGGATCTTCAATAACAAGATTCTGATTTTTAACCATATTCCGTACTTATACTATTTTTTTTTATAATAATCAAATTTATTTTTTATTCTGCGGTATCCTGTTAGTTTTTTTGGGGATTGACACATATGGAGCTGTACGCCGCGGCTACTCCCCGATAGAAATTCGACGCATATGGGCTACATACGCCGCGCCGCTCCCCGACAGAAATTGACACATATGCGACGCATCAATAACGCGCGACAATTGTCGTATAAAATTTGACACATATGTGTCAAATTGCCCTGCGATATAAAAAAGCCCCATATGCGTCGAATTTCTCCCCCGCCCAAAAAACCGACAGGATGGAGATATTAAAACTTGACTTTTTTGTTTAACGGAATTATACTTTGATTTTCTGAAATTAAATGATACGTTAATATCTATTTTAATTTTAGATGTTTCTATATTATTTTAGGAGATTGTTATGGTCGGGTTGCAGATGAGATTGTACTTGTTGTTGGGCGTTTTTTTTGGAATTATTTATTTTATCGTATTTACTTTAGGTAATTTAATAGGATTCGGAAACAATATTTTTTACTTGGGATTTTCATTAGTTATGATTTTAATTCAGTATCTTATGGGACCAAAAATGGTGGAGTGGTCTATGGGAGTGAAATATATTAACGAGGCGGACGATCCCGTTCTATACGGAATGGTAAAAGAGCTTGCCGAAACGGCTCGGATACCTATGCCTAAAGTCGGAATCAGCGCTCAGAATATTCCGAACGCTTTCGCGTTTGGACGGTCGCTGAGAGACGGTAGAGTGTGCGTAACGTCCGCTATCAGGGGACTGCTGAATGATAACGAAATGAGAGCGGTATTGGGGCACGAGATAAGCCACCTTAAGAACAGAGACGTTCTGTTTGTAACTCTATTATCGGTTATCCCCAATATTCTCTATTTTATCTCTATGAGTTTGATGCGCTCGCGAAATAACCGAAACGGAGGCGCGCTTGCTCTAGTCGGCGTAGCGTCGTTGCTTCTATATTTTGTATCGAACTTGCTGGTTTTATACGCTTCGAGAATAAGAGAATATTTCGCGGACAGAGGGGCGGTTGCGCTCGGAAACAAACCGGAATATTTGGCGTCGGCTCTGTATAAGTTAGTTTACGGATCGTCAAGAGTCGGCAGAGACGATCTGAGGCGAACCGAGGGGATGAAAGCGTTTTTTGCCAACGATCCTTCTCGGGCGAAAAAGGAGTTCGCCGACTTGCGACAGCTCGATATAGACGGGAGCGGAACAATAGATTCGGACGAATTGGCGAATCTAAGCAACCAAAAAGTGAAAGTCGGTCTTGGCGATAGAATCATGGAATTTATGAGTACTCACCCGAATATGCTGAAACGAATAAAAGCCCTTTCTGAGATAAGGTAGAGTTATATTTAATTTATATTTTTTTATTTACAAATTGACAATTAAATATTAAGATGATTTATAACGATAATAACTATGTATTTCGTTTGTCAAATCTATATCATAAGAGAGAAATATGCGTAAACGCCGGAGCAATAAAAAAAACGTCGTTTCAAAGAGCGATAAGAAAATTTTAAAAAAAGAGATAAAGAAAATTGTCGGCGCTTATAACAAATCTCCCCGTCAACAGATGGATTTGCTCAAAGCCGTTAACGAACTCAGTCAAAATTTTGTAAGATTGAATAGTAAGTCTGATATAGTTCCTATTTTAAACGACGTTGCGGCCGAGCTGGTCGGAACGACTACCGAAATCTCTTCCACAAAAGAGAAGATCGTTCAAAACAGCGCCATAAAGGTAATTTCAGAGTATATGCTCGCATATCTCAACGATATTGAGCGCGAGATAATAAACAGTTCCACTTCAAAAATGAAACTGCACGAAAAAATTAAGAAGATGATTACCGAATATTTGAACGCAAATTATTTTAAAAAAATCCTTATAGTTACAATAGTCGACGATATGATAGAATCGGTTTACGGCGACGAATACACTCTGTCAAAATATATTTACGAACAGATTTTTAATATGACCGAGAATAGGGAAGAACTGGAAAAATTCTTTATGATATTTCAGACTACGATAGATTCGACAGACATTCCGGATTTTAAAATTGCTTACCGTAAGGCGATTGTCGAAAATGAATATTCGCGGGATATTATCTGCGATATGTGGAAAAAGTTATATGAGTTTATAGGCGAAGATAACTGTCTAAAAATACGAAATTCTTTATCGATGTTTAAATCTAAGAAAACGGCGTATAACGAGGAGTTTATTAATCCTATCATATACGCCTTAAAGGACAGTAAAGAGTACCTCAACGAGGAGTTTAAAAAGATAGAGATAAATGGTAAAATTTATTACGGCGCTTCGATATCTACTCTTGAAGACGACAATACAAAATTTGAAAGATATGTGTCAAAACTCAGAAGTCTTGAGTTTACAGAAGAAGCCGATCTTTTATACAACTACCTTTTAAATAATATTTCGCTATTGACGGACAAGGTAATTTCTGAAAAATTTACCCGTTTAAACAGCGAACTTTTTGACGAGTTAGTGTGTCTTAATCACAATAAATTTTCTCAAACGCGCATAGGTCATATAATACTTGCCAATCCTACCGATAACATTTTCGATCCAAGCGGAAATATAAATTTTATCGTATCGATGGTTATGAAATCTATTTTTAAAATGGGAGAAGTTCTGTTAATAAACGACTTTGAATTTCAAGAATTTCAAAAAGAGATGTTGATCACTTTGCAACAAATGTCGAAGCTTCGCGACATTGAAACGGCTAATCATCAAGACAGGGTTACGGTTTATACCCGTATTTTAGCCGACGCTCTGAAAAAGAAAAAAGAAGACGGGACGCTTGAGCAACTTATTTTAAAGAATAAAATATCTTCCGACACAGATTATTACATAGTGGATAAAGAATACGTAAGGGACGTAGTTTATAGCGCGTCTTTGCACGATTTAGGTAAAGTCGGCATAGACGACGAGATTTTAAAAAGCACGAAAAAACTCAGCCATGACGAGTATGAAAAAATGAAAAATCATACGATATTTGGTCAGCAACGTCTATCCTCGATAGTAAGGATGAGCAGAAAAAAGTCTTTCCTCGTACTTGCCGCGGCTTTGGCGGAAAACCATCATGAAAAATGGGACGGCACAGGATATCCAAACAAAAAAAAGGGCTTTGAGATTCCTCTAAGCGCAAGAATTCTAGCGGTAGCCGACGTTTACGACGCTCTACGAAAAAAGAGAACTTATAAAGACTCGCTATCTCACGAACAGGCGATGAAAATAATCGTCGACGGTAAAAACAAGCACTTCGATCCGGTAATTGTCGATATATTTATAGAAAACAACGAACTTCTTGACGAGGCGTTTATAAAAAATAAAACCGAGACATATTAGACTCTACAACGCCGCAGTCTCTTTTATCATCTCGGAGAGCGTCGGATGCGCATGCATAACGTCCGCTACTTCTTTCGCCGTCAATCCGCAAACCGCCGCGAGTTCTATCTCATGTAGAAGTTCCGTAACGTCGGGACCGACGAGCCAAGCCCCCAAGATTTTATCGTCGCTTTTATTTATAACCATCTTAACGAAACCGTCGCTTTTACCAATCGCGTTGGCTTTGCCGGACATTTTAAAAAAAAGTTTATTAATCTTAACGTCGGGATTTTTCTCCTTCGCGGTTTTTTCTGAAACGCCAAAGCCGGCGACTTGCGGTTCGGTATAAACTCCGAAAGGTATAAAGTTGTAGTCAATCTTGAAAGGTTTACCTATTTTGCCTTCAATAAAGGCGATCTCTTCGACCGCCGTTCTCGCTTCGTCGTAAGCTACGTGAGCCAACGCCGGCGACCGGGCGACGACGTCTCCTATAGCAAAGATATTATTGACGGCGGTTTTCATCGATTTATCCGTCGGAATATATCCTTTATCGAGGGACAGGCCTATATTTTCAACGCCGATATTATCGGTATTAGGAGTTCGTCCCATAGCGGCTAAGACGTATTCCGAGCCAATCGATTCTTCTTTGCCGTTTTTAGTATAATGAACGACGTTTCCGGCGGCGGCGTTATCTATCTTTGTAAGAGACGCCGAGGTCGTTACTTTGATCCCCATTTTTTTAAACGACCTTTCGAGCGTTTTACCGCACTCCTCGTCCATATTTGGCAGTAACGTCGGAAAATATTCTAAAACTGTAACTTCCGAGCCGAGACATTTGTAAATATAGGCAAATTCAACGCCGATAGCGCCGCCGCCGATAACTACGAGAGATTTTGGGATCTCTTCCATGAACAACGCTTCGTCGCTTGTTATAACTCGTCCGTTCGAATTTTTATTGGTCAAAAAACTTGCGAAGTCTTTATTTCTAGAACCGGCGGCGATTATCATATATTTTGCCGTTACGACTTGGTCGCCGATTCTTACTGAATTTTTATCTACGATTGTCGCGCTTCCGTTTACGACTTTTACGTTATTTTTTTTGAACAGATACTCTATACCCATTGTCGAAGTTTTAATAACCTCGTTAAGCCGGGTAATTATTTTCGATTTATCCGGTCTAACCTCCATCGCTTCTAAACCCGCAATTCCGCCGTTTTGGACAGTATCAATCATACTTGCGTTATGAATAAAAGCTTTTGTCGGAATACAGCCTGAATTGAGGCATACGCCCCCGATTTTATCCTTTTCGACGACGCAAACAGAAAATCCCAGCTCTCCCGCTCTTGCCGCCGCCGAGTATCCCCCGGGACCCGAGCCGATTATTATTATATCGTAATTCATATCCATATCCGTAATAAAAATCTTGACCCCATATTATACGATTATTTTAAATATTCAAGAGAATTTATAAAATTATTAGTAACTCGTCGGTATTTTTGCGGCGGGGAAATTCGACGCATATGAGGCGCAAGCGCTTCTCGATAAAAAAAAATGACACATATGTGTCAAAAAAAATGAGGCATATGCGACGCGCCCCGATAAAAGCGGGAATTCCCGTTTTGAATATACTAAAAAACTAAATAAGGTTCATGCCAGAACTTTATCGGGGCTTGCGCCGTTCCCCGACAAAGAAAATTGACACATATGAGCCGCATACATGACGCGCCGCGCTCTCTGATAAATAAAATTTTGACACATATGAAACAAATATTTTTTATTCCCCAAAAAACTAACGGGCTACAAATTATTATTCCAATTTTTATAATTATCGATTATTAAGGTTTTAACAATTTTAAGTATTTATTTATGGAAATATTTTATATATATCTTTTCTATGTTTAATCCTTATAAGTACTAACGTCGTCTGATCTTTGAATTTTAATCCGATTCTATAGTCATTTAACTTAATTCTATAATATATGTCGTAACCTGCCATTTTTTTTATATTCTTTATCTGATGTATAGATGTTACGCCTTTCAATTCTTCAATTAATTTTATTATTTCAATTTTAATTTTTTCGTCTTTTATTTTTTTTAAATCTTTATTAAAAGAACTTTCATATTTTAATATCATTTTTTTATACCAAGCGTTGAAAAAATTGTTCCTTCAGATACTAAATCTCCTTTATCGCCCTCTTCCATAAGTTTTCCTAACGCTAAATCTTCGATAATTTCCAGTAAATCTGATCTGCTTTTTAACAACTCGGCTAACTTATCTTTAACCAAGTCTTTTAATTCTTCTTTGTCAATAGTTATCAGCGCCATAAAATGCCTCCATTTTTCATAATATAATCACTATCCCAATTATAATCAAGTTTATTATCCTATTATCTATATTAGTATATTCAAAACTGGAATTCCTGTTTTGAATAATTTGGCGATATATTCTAAAAGGCTTTCTCCAATAAAGCGAGGGCGTCGTTATAATCCATCTCGACGGGATTGTATGTTATAGACGCGTCGCCGATCGCGGTTTTGGCTATCTCTGCAAATTTATCTTTGGCGACTTTTCCGGTTTCGCCGAGAGTTCTGGGAAGTCCGACCGCGCTATATAACTCGTCTTTCAAATTCCTAATAAAATCTATCGTTTTTACGGGACGATCATTAATAGACGTCGAAGAATAGGCGTCGGCGCCGGCAAGCGGAAGTAGAAGTTCGCCGACGTAATTCGAAACTTTAGGAAGATTGTATTCCAAAACGATGGGGAGAAATACGTTCATCGCAATACCATGATGGACATGACAAACTGCGCCGACGCTGTGTCCCAACGTATGAACCAATCCCACCATCGAGTTTGAGAAGGCTACGCCGGCCATAGTCGAGGCGACGGCGAGATTATACCTACCTTCTTTGTCGTTTGGATTTTTGATTACTCGCAAAATATTTGGCGCTATTAATTTTATCGATGAGGTCGCGTAAGCGTCGCTTAAGGGATTTTTTCCGAGACAGGTAAACGCTTCGATACTATGAGTAAGAGCGTCCATCGCCGTCGCCGCGGTAATTATCGGCGGTAATGAAAGCGTCATTCTGGGATCAATTATAGCCGTATTGGGCATAAGATATTTTGATAAAAAAAGGGATTTTTGATTTTTTTTCTTGTCGGCTATTACCGCGACCAGAGTAGCTTCCGAACCGGTTCCCGAGGTCGTCGGAACTACGATAAAAGGATTCAACGCCCGTTTTATAGTTCCGGCTCCGGCGTATTGCGCAAGATCGTCCGTTCCAAGCGATGCGAGAATATTTGCGCCCTTCGCAGTATCGATTACGGAACCGCCGCCGACCGCGACTAACGAATCGCAATTTTTCGCCCTATAAATTTCCGCAGTCTCGCGAACGGTATCGTATGAGGAGTCCGACGGAATGTCCGTAAAAACGGCGGCGACGGTAATTTCGGTTTCGTCGAACGCTTTCAGAACGGTTTTTAACAATCCCGCGCCCTCCACCCCCTTGTCGCTTATTATCATCGCCCGTTTTCCGCCGAGTTCCGCAAGTTCGACGCCGATATTGTCAAGCGCTTTATAACCCGCGCATATTTTTACGGGATTCTGAAATTCGAAATAATCTTTCAACATATTATACTCCAATTATTAATCTAACATAGATCAAGATTCTCAAAAATATTTTAACAAACCAATTTTGGCTAGGGTATCTTTTCAAAACTCTTTTAACGATAAATCCGGGTAAAAGGTAATATTCCACGAGGTTCAGGATTCTCAAAACGGCGAGCGTCTCGGGGAGTCCCCCTTTAACAGATAAACCGTTTTGCGCGTAGGCAAGCGCCGAACTTATCGAAAAAGTAAAGACCTTCATCGCGGAGTTTATATTTCTGAAGTTTATAACGACGTCGGATTTATCTACTAAGACTTTTTTGTTCATTCCAAGAAATTTGAAAAAATATTTTACTTTTATAAACGAAACGCTTAATCCTGTCAAATCGATATTGAGCGAAAACGAGAAGTTTTCCGGCAGTTCGAATATCTCGTTTTTTATATCTTTTACGCTTTTTGACGCCGCCTGAAATCCGCGTCCCAAGACGAATAGAAGTATTGAAAGATATATTCTGGGAAACATCTTTTTTCTTGACTTAATATCCGGGTAATTTAGCGCTATTTTTTCATTTATCATCTTTTATCTCCGCTTTTTTTAAAGTTTTCGCGGTAGGTATACCGTTATCGTCGTATCCCCGCAGTTTATAGTATTTATTAAGCATTGCGTTAAGCGGCACTTTCGACTTCTGTTTATAATCGCTCTCGTCCTCCGTCAGAAATCTTTCCGGCAGAGAATCGTCCTCCCTGGCGATGCCGATTTTGTTGTTCATATAGCGCTCCAAGATATGTATCCTCTTGCCCGCTTTCAAGAATTCTCTCATACTTGTCTTATATCCCGTGATAGAAGAGTAAAATGAACTGAATATGCTCCAATCCATAAGATTTATAGCTATAATCGGGAATAAACGCATAACTACCGATAAAATCGGCTTGGGAGTAAACCTAACAAGCGGGCGCTCCAGAATGTAGGCAAATCCGGTAAAGAGACACGTATGTAAAGAATTAACCGCCGAATAGAGATTCTCAAAAAAATAGACCCAATAGTGTTTGCCGTAAGTCGTATAGGAGTTGAGATAACGGAACATCGCTTCGGTCGCCACGACAAACGACGACAGATGACATCCGCCGCGGTTCGCTACGGCGTAGTTGAGTCCCTGTCCCCACGCTCCTCGCGGATCGTACGCCGCCATCTCAAGCCCCTTGACGTTTATTGCGAACTCCTTGCCGCCGTATTTTTGAGCCAGCCGTTTTGAGCCGTTCGCCGCCTCGTCGCCAAGGCCTCTTCTATAAGCGACGTCCTTAATAAAATCTTCAATCCCATCGACCGAGCCGAATTTCAGATTAGAAGCGATCAATTTTTTTTCCGCAGCTTCCATAATGTAAGAAATCGTCCCGGCGGTCGAAATAGTATCAAGCCCCATATCGTTACATAGATCGTTCCATTCGGCTATCTTGTCCGAATCGTATATGCCAAGATTGGGACCGAAAAGCCCCGCCGTTTCATACTCCGGAATCTGTCGGGTTTTGCCGTCGGGATACTTCCCTTTATGACCGCACACAATAAGGCACGGCTTACATGGACTCGGCTTGGTGTCGTATTTCTTAGCCATATTCTCGCCGGCTATCTCTTCCGAGCGCTCGTCGGTCCTATATCTAAAGTTATTTACCGGCAGCAACCCCGCCTTATTACAAATCCGGACGTTATATGTCGTGCCGTATTTTCTATAAGAGTCCGATGTGAATTTATTCTGATTTATGTATTTTGAGGCGATTTTCTTTGTTTTTGAGAATGTTACCTCGTCTACCGGCTTTATCGTATATTTTTTACCTTTTACGACGATCGCTTTTATCTTCTTAGCGCCCATTATCGCGCCGAAACCGCCTCGTCCAAGATATCGATGCCCCGATTTGATATTAGCGTACAGGACTTTATTCTCGCCAGCCGGTCCAATTACGCATTCGCCGTCGTCTTTACCGAGCGCGAGTTTCTCCTGAGTTTCGGTCGTTGTCAATCCCCATAAGGACGAGGCGTCTTGAAACTTAACTTCGGCGCCGTCGATGAAAATATTTACCGGACTATCCGACGCGCCCGTTACGATAAGTCCGTCGTAGCCCGCCGTTTTTAGAGCCATCCCAAACGGACCGCCGCACGACGAGTGGCACATAATACCAGTGAGCGGCGACTTTGATACGCACGACCAGCGGGCGGAACACGGCGCTCCCGTTCCAAGCATTACGCCGAGAGAAAATACAAGCATATTCTCATCGCCCAACGGATCGCATTGGAGGTTCATTCTATCGTAAAGTATCTTCAATCCCAACCCCTTGCCGCCGAGATACTTTTTTACTAACGTCTCGTCTATGTCAAATATCTTACTGATCTTCGTCTTTACGTCTATCTCTAAAAATTTATTTGAAGTCCCGATTATTTCCATGCTACTCCTCCAAGATCTCATTTATTATATCAAAAATTCCGGGAATATTAAAACATTTAGTTTTTTTTGCTTTTATATACGGTTTATTATACCGCATAGTTTCAACATTTTCCACAAAAAAAAGACTGCTCTATAACGTTAGAGCAGTCTTTTTTTTTTATTGAATAATCGATTAATTTGAACCCAAAGTCCAAACGCCTCCCTGTATAGCGTTGCAATCTGTTTCAGCTTCGGCTTTAGCTTGCTCGGAAGAGTCGTTGTAGATAACCATGTAATAATTATCTCCGGGGTCATCTTTAGTAACCGTACATTTTCCGTATATGTTCGCCGTCGGACAAGCGGTAGATAAAGCGCCGTCGTAATTCAAGCAATAAGTCTTTACTTCCAAAGACGAGTAGTTCTCGCCAGAATAATAAGCGCAAGCGCTCTCGTTTTCTGTAAACATGATGCAAGCTTTTTTTGGAAGAGTGGTCGTCGTGGTAGTTGAAGTAGGCGTCGTAGACGTAGTCGTTGTAGCTCCGTCCCCCTCCGTAGCCGTCTTCGGTAACTGACATCCAATCAACGCGATAGCCGCAATTATTAAAATCAAAGATACAATCTTTCTCATTTAACATCTCCTTATTTGTTAATAGCAAATAATATAAAATATATAAGTAAAATTGTCAATACCTTTTATATGTAGTATTGGTAATCCCAGTTTTTGGGGCGGGAAAATTGACACATATGGGAGAAATATTTTCGAATAAGGCAACTTCAGCGCTTTAGAAAGTAGAGGAAATTGACACATATGCGCCGCAAGCGCTCTTTGATGAAAAATTGACACATATGGAACAAATTTTTTTAATCAGTAAATTATTTGTCATTTTCTAAAAAATTATCCAAATTTTTGTAAAGCGTTTTCACTTTTTAGTTGTTATATATATAAAAGAAAAAGGAGAAAATTTTATGAAAAACAAAAAACATTTATTCCATTTTATAGTGTCTGAATCTATGAATACCAATGTTATAGATTTTTTGCTAAAAGAGTTCAAAATTAATACGTTCAGCGAGTTATTTGAAACTATGTTTCGTCTCGTTAACAAAAAAATGTCAAAAATGAAGAGAATAGTCGGGAATCATCGCTCTGAATACGCCGTTATAGATAGTTCCGACGATAAAAGGCTGGATAAATACCTCAGGATTAGCGAAGCGGACTATCTTCAAATAAAAAGATGGCATTCTTTGTATAACGAATTCGGTATGGCTTCGACGGTTCGAGATATTATCCTGTTTTTCTATAACGGCGTTATGAAATATGGGTTGGAAGGATTTCTTGAGTTTATTGGTAAGGAATTAAGGATTGATAAATTGAAAAACGACTTTTTGGATAAAATGACACAACTGTTAAATATCGCCGATCAAAAACGGCTGTTATACGCGCTTCTAATCGAAAATTATCCCAAATACGTCTACCTTACCTAAAATTATTTTTTTATTCCGCCAAAAAATCGATGGGGTACTATAAGATTAGCTTTTTTACAAAAAGAAATTAATAAAGGCGAAAACTATAAATAGAATAAAAAAAGCCAATTTTACATATTTGAGGCGTTTGCCGAAGAAAGTTCCAATTTTTTTTGACGATATTCCAAAAAAGACCAATAAAAATACTATAACCAGCGGAATAATGAAAGAAAGATTGTAAAATATTAGATATAAGAATCCTTGAGCTCTGCTGTCCGAAGACCTGATCATATATCCGATAATGGGAAAATAAACTTGTCCCGTGCATACCAATTCAAATAACGAAATAATAAAGCCGAGAAATAGCGATCCCGCAATAATTTTAAAATCTTCCATCTGCGTTCTAATGGAGCTTCTTATCTGTTTTTGTAAGAAATTGGGCAGTTTTAAAATCATTTTGTCGTTATCGTTTTTGAGCGAGCAAAAAAAATCGTATAGCGATATACCCGCTAAAACAAGAAGCAATACCGAAAGCGCGTATTTTAAGGCTATTGAAAAGTAAATAAACGCCGTAAGTTGTCTTAACGCTTCAAAAATACCTATCCCGATGAGAAAATAGGTGAAAAAGACGGCGGTTATAAAAAATATACCCGAAAGCAGTATCGCTCCGCGGTTTTTTAGATTAATCCCCAGATACGATATCAATAAAATAATAACGGTAAACGCGCAAGGATTGATACCGTCGAGCAATCCGGCGATCATAGTTCCCAATAAGTTTATTTTTTTTATATTGTTTCGTTCGGACGACGCTTCTTTGTTGTTTAATAAATTTTCTATCTCTTTTTTTCCGGAATATTTAAGCCCGTTGTAAACTAAAATCGGCAATTCGACTTGCGAGCCGTCCGCCGATAACATTTTGTTGAGACCGGTCTTATTAGATTGGTTCTCTAAAGCGTAGAAATCTATATTTGACGCTTTATTCCATTTTTCGACAGTTTTGTAAATTTTAACGCAGGTTTTACACGATTTATATGAAATAAACGCCGTCGTATCTTTATCGATGTTGTCGACGTCTAAATTTTCTTTAAAAACGGCTTTTTTAAAAATACCGTCGGATCGAGCGGGGGCGCTTGTTTTGCCGACAACGTTGCCCGCGATAGTCAAAACGCTAAAATAGTCGATCGACGAGACGGATATAAACGCTTCGACGGCGACGGCTCCCGAATAATCCGCCGAATTAAAAGAATAATTTACGATAATTTCGGTATTCGGAGAAATAATAACGCTATTTTGATCAAAGACCAAACATGCGCAGGAAGTCGTTATAAAAACGTCCAAATCGGCGGCTGATAAGTTTTTTATCGTAACGCTTGATTCGACCAAAGCGCCTTTCTCAACGTCGCCGAAATTGTAATATTCGGGATCGACGACCAAATCGGCGCTAAAAACGGTAGAAGCAATTAAAATCGTAATTAAGGTAAATATTTTTCTGATCGTATTCTCCGGTTATTCTAAAAAATCTTTTAAAAGCCATTCCATACGCATTTCGATATGTCCTGAATACTTTATCGCCGCTCTTTTTATCATATAGTTATCCGGCGACGCCAAAATCATAGCCGGAACGGAAATGAGCCCGTTTGCTCTCATATTTTTTACGCCGTTTTGGTCGAGATAAAAATCCGCGTTTATTCTATTATTTTTCATATATTCTTTTGTCTCTTCTATCGCCGTCTTTGAGTTAGAATACATCGTATTAACCGCTATTAAGCTAAAATCATACTTATTTTTTAGTTTTGTAAGATATTTTAGCTCTTTTTTACAGTATTGACACGAAGTATTAAAGAAAACAATAATCATTTTTTTTCCGGCGTATTTTGATCCGTCGGCGTTAGGATTTATTGTTTTCTCCCTATTCTCCAAATCAACAACCCTAAACGGGTTTAGCGCGGTTTTTGTTTTGAAAGTAACGACGCTTTTAAGAAATTTTTCTTTGACGCCGCTCTTTAGCGCGCCGATCTCTTCGCTAAATTTTTTTTTATCCCCTTTTATTTTTAAATAGTCAAAAAACAGCTCAATATCTTTAAAAAGCGACTTATCTTCCAGAGTATAGTAAGAAAGAGCCTTTGTTTCAAAATATTCTCTCCAATTTCCCGTATTTTTATACACGTCCAACGCTATTTTATCGTGAAGCGTTACGGGCGCGATCTTTTTAGCGGAGCGTAAGTAGTTGTAGATCGTTCGCCAATCCTCTTCCGTTTTATTTTCAATTCGTTTATACAAAGAGAGCCATTTGTATAGATTATAAAAAAATAAATAGTTTTTAGCGTCGTTTTCGTCGGAATTTTCGGAAAGTTTCAGATAATAATCGGCTTGAGCGTCAAAATATTGGTTATACGCGTAGCGGTTGATATAGTATAATAACGCCCGCAATCTCTCTTTATCGCCTAATTTATCAGATATTACTTTCTCAATGTCTAAATTTCTTTCATTTCTTTGCGGTTGATAAATATTCACGTAGAATCTTAATAATTCGTCAAATATCTTAATCTCATCTCTGCTCCCCTTTGCTACGTTATCCAGATTTTTGTAGAATATTTTCGTATTAAACTCGCCGGTTTTTAAGCAATCGTCGTTTAAGTTTTTAAAGACTTCGTCGTAAGAGAATAATCTAAAAATCAAAATAAAATATACGATAAAAATACAGATTTTTTTTATCACGCAAATCCCCGCTCAAACTTAAAATAAGTAATCCAATGACTTTAAATTGTCAATGTTTATTTTGACAAATTTGAATTGTTTTTGTATTATTTATCGGGGGGAGGGAGCTATGAGTAAAAATTTCTATTTATATTCGGTATTTATTCTTTTTATTCTGACCGCCGGCGTTTTTGCGAAAGATTCGCCAAAAGATTTATATCTCAAAGGAAAAGAGAGTCATTTTAACGGAAAATATGAAGAGGCTATTTTTTATTTTAAGGAGTCTCTTTCGCTTAACCCCAATTACGCCGAGCCGCTTTTGGAATTGGCTAAAATCTACGACGAACTCGAGCTTTACGACTATTCTTACGATTATTTAACAAAAGCGGCTTTTTTAACCAATAATACCGATATGACAATTTATCTAGCCGATATCGAAACGAAGCTCGGCAGATACGATACCGCCGAAAAAAAATATAAAGATATTTTATCTAGAAATCCCTTAGAAATTAGAGCGTCAAACGGACTTGCCAATATATATCTGCGGACTAACAGAAAAATATTAGCAAAAAAGAGTCTCGACGAGATATTAAAAAAAGATCATAAAAACTTTTCGGCGCTATCTAAACTTGCCGAATATTACGAAGATATTGATTTGAATAAGGCGGAAAGTTATTACGTTGCGAACGTCGAAAATAATTCGTTAAACCCGGATTCGTATCTTGAATATTCGATATTCTGCTTTAATAACGGAATGATAATCAAAGCGATCGATAACGTCAAAACAGCCGTAACTATTTCGGATAAATCGATTTATAAAAAATATTACGCTAAATATCTTCTATTTATGAACAGAGGGGACGAAGCGCTAAAACTCTTCAAAGAGATACTAAAAAACGAGGGGGAGGTTAATTACCTCTCTTATTACCACTTAGCTTATTGCTACTATCTGTTGTCGGACTTCGACAACGCAAAGTTATCTATCAAACGCGCGACGGGGCTTAGGGGAGACGACGAAACTTCTCAATATTTTTTAAACTATCTCCTTATTAATAAATACGACGTCGACGACGAATCGAGAAAAAACGTTTCCGACAATTTGTTCTCCAAAGCGGTCGCTTTTAAAAGGGAGTCAAAATACGATCTGTTTATCAATAATTTGAAAGAGTCTATCAGGGTTAATCCTAAAAATGTCGCCGCCCGCTTGGAACTAGCCGATTATTTTAAATCTTCCGGTTATTTTGAGAGGTATCTAAACGAACTAAAAGTTGCGGCTATTTTTTCAGACGACGAGGAGCTCTCCGATAAGATCGAGCTTGTTGAAAATTCCATAGGTTACAAACTTGAAAACGATTGGAAAATCAAACAGTACGATGTAAAAAACGACGTAACGATAATACCGATCTTTATCAAAAATGAGATTAATAATCAACATTACAATTTTAGTAAAATTTACGCCCGGCTTCTACAAGATATAAGTTATGAGAATCATAAATTTGAGATAAAACTTTTCGACGAAGAAGAGTATTCTACGCCGGATAAAATCAGAGTATCAAAAAAAGAGAATTCTCCTTATTATCTCGATCTATATGCAAAAGAAGAGGGCAATTCGGTCTCGGCGTCTTTGAATTTTCTCAATTCTGAAAGCGCTGAAATAATAAAGAATTATCAAACGTATCAGATGGGCAACGACCGATTGCTTATAACCGCCAACAATCTTGTTAAAAAACTTGCGCAGGACGTCCCCTTTCGCGCCCATATTTTGAAGATTATCGGCGATAAAGCTCTTATAAATTCCGGCAAGCGCTCGTCGGTAAAGTTGAGAACTAATCTCATAATATTAAAAAACAAAAAGTATAATATAGATCTAAACAGAGCCAAATTTATTTACAACAATACCGACGTTAAAGGCGGCGCGACGGTTGTCAAAGTCGACGAAAATATTTCAGAGATAATTATCAGAGATAACGATTATTTTAAAGATATCGACGTCGGGGATATAGTTATCGTAAAATAAATTTTAAAGGAGAGCGCTTCGTTATATAATTTTTTCCCGAGCGACGGAAAGCGTTAAAAAACTTCAAACAACTTATGAATATAAAGGAATGGTTTCAGAATTTATTATCCGAAACGGAAGAATTCAAATCAATTATCGAATCTTTTAAAACTAAAAAGCTCGTCCGGGTAGGAGAACTTTTTGGAAGCGCTATATCGTTGCTTGCGCTCTCTCTTTATAAAAAGACGGACAAATCGATACTGTTTTTGTGCAAGTCCGACGAAGAGGCGGAAGAGTTTGTTCAGGACTTTGTCTCTTTCGGGATAGAAAAATGTTATTACTTCCCTTCGTTTCAAACCACCCCATATTCCGACGCGGTAATGAGCAAAGACGTCTCGTCGCAAAGACTCGAAGTCTTCAAACGACTGTTAAATAACGATAAAAAAATCGTAGTATCTTCCGTCGGAGCGGTATTTACGAGCGTTACTCCCAAAAATAATCTGCTTCCTTTTATACTTAATCTTAAAAAGGGGGATTTGATCGAAATTGAGGAGCTTGTAAAGAGATTAATTCAGGCGGGATACTCCAGGGTAAACAGCGTTTCGCTTTCGGGCGAGTTTGCCGTACGGGGAAATATCGTCGATATATTCTACTCTACCTTTAAAAGCCCCGTCCGATTAGATTTCTTTGATATAGAAATAGAAAGTATCCGCTCGTTCAACCCTTTTACTCAAAAAAGCGAAGACGCGCTTGAAGAAGTAGTAATCCCGCCGCATAAAGAGATAGTTTATAACGAAGCCGAAATGAATATCGCCGTATCAAAATTAGCCGATCTCGAAGGGGATCAAGAGTTAAAAAAAATAATTAGAGATAAAATATTAAATTATCAAAAATTTGACGGCGAACAATATATTCTCAATTTACTTTATGAAAAAACTTCGCTATGTTCTTATTTTGAAGAGGATATACTGATCGTAAACGATATAAATTCGATAAAAAAAAGCGTTTCTACTCTTTTTTATGAATTTGAAGAGAACTATCATTCCTCGGCTTTCCGCAAAAAGCCGAAATTAGAACCGAATAAAATATTGTGGACGCTCGAAGAGATCTACGGAATGCAAAATTTTATTGTCGAATGCAATTACCTAAACGATCCAAATAATCCGTTTGATTATCGTTTAGGTTTTGAAGGACTTCCGATATACCTCGGCAATATCGAACAATTTTCAAACGATCTAAAGCGTTTCTTAGAAGAAGGGTACAAAATATTGATATTTGCCGTGAACGACATACAAAAGGAGCGGTTGACGACAATATTCAGGCAATTTGAACCCAAAGACGACCGAAACGACGTTATTCAATCGGGGTTATCTATTCTTCCCCTAAGCCTTAACTACGGTTTTTTACGCCGTTCGGATAAAATTTTATTTATCAACGACTACGAGATTTTCGGGAAAAGAACAAAAATAAGCAAGCATTTCTATACAAAACGGACGGAAGTTATCGAATCTTTTATAGATTTGAAACCCGGCGATTATATCGCGCATATTCATCACGGAATCGGACAATTTTTGGGAGTCGAGAGAGTCAAAAGTCTGGGGACGGAAAAAGATTATATCTCGATACAGTACGCCGAGGGCGACAAGATATTTATACCGGTCGAGCAACTGAATTTCATCCAAAAATACCTCTCCAGCGATATGAGCCGTCCAAAACTCGATAGAATCGGAACAAAGTCGTGGTCTAAAACCAAAGAGAGAGTTCAACGCTCTATAGAAGAACTTGCAAGAGAGTTAGTTCAACTATATTCCGAACGTATAAAAGCAAAAGGGTTCGCGTTTGCAAGCGACGCGCCTTGGCAGAGAGAATTTGAAGCCAAATTCCCATACGAAGAGACGGAAGATCAACTGCTCAGTATCGAAGAGGTAAAACGCGACATGGAGTCCGATAAAATTATGGATAGATTGATATGCGGCGACGTCGGTTTCGGCAAAACGGAGGTGGCGATCCGCGCCGCTTTCAAAGCGGTAATGAGCGGCAGACAGGTAATAATTCTTACTCCGACTACTATTTTGACGGAACAACACTACGAGAATTTTTCGGAAAGACTAAAAGACTACCCCATAAAAGTCGAGACGTTGTCCCGTTTTCGCTCGGAACAAGAACAAAAAGTTATTATAAATGAACTTAAAAACGGAGAGATCGATATTATAATCGGAACTCATCGGCTTTTATCCAACGACGTGGTTTTTAAAAATCCGGGTCTTGTAATTGTCGACGAAGAGCATAGATTCGGCGTAAAACACAAAGAAAAATTAAAAAAAATACGGCTTACGATCGATTCTATCTCGATGACGGCGACCCCAATTCCCAGAACGTTGCATATGTCGCTGGCAAAGATTCGCGATATGTCCGTTATAAACACGCCGCCGAAAGAGAGAATGAGCGTTGAAACATATGTGATGGAATTCAACGAAGATATTCTTGTCGAAGCTATAAGAAGAGAACTCGGGCGAAACGGGCAGATATTTTTTATTTACAACAGAGTTAAGACTATTTACGAGATGAAAAAATATCTTCAAAGAATTTATCCGGCGGCGCGCGTAGTAGTAGCTCACGGGCAGATGAACGAGGAGGACCTGGAAGATATTATACGTCAATTTGTTCATCGCGAATACGACATACTTCTTACCACCACAATTGTCGAATCGGGTATCGATATTCCGCGCGCCAACACTATAATAATCGACAGAGCCGACAGATTCGGTCTTTCTCAACTTTATCAACTAAGAGGCAGAGTCGGCAGATCAAGCGTCAAAGCGTACGCTTACCTTTTTTACGACGCAAACGGCGCGATTACCGAAGACGCGATGAAGCGGCTCCGCGTAATATCGGAATATACCGACCTCGGAAGCGGCTTTAAAATCGCGATGAAAGACCTTGAAATACGCGGAGCCGGCAACCTTTTCGGTCCCGAGCAGTCCGGCAATATTTTGGCGGTCGGCTTTCATCTCTATTGCAAACTACTAAGCGACGCCGTTAAAGAGATCCAAAAAAGCGAAGATTATAAAGGAGAAAAAATCGAATACGACAAGGAGGTCTATCTCGAACTTAACTACAAAGGATTTATTTCGGATAGTTATATATCGGACGTAAAGCAAAAAATAGAGTTCTATAAAAGAATAGCCGGCGTCGTTTATCATAGCGACATAGAAGATATAAAGAGAACTATGGAAGATAGATTCGGTCCGCTTCCGGAAGAGACTCTGACTCTTTTATTCATAGCCGAAATAAGAGTTATGTGCAAAAATATGTCTATTACGGAAATGATAGAAAAAAGCGACAAAATAGAGATAGTTTTTGATAAATTTTCAAGTATAAATCTCGAAAAACTGATGAAAATCATAACAAAATCGCATGGAAACGTCTATTTACTTGGAAAAAAGCCGAACTCTCTATTTATTAAGATATTAGACGAAGATATCCCGTTTAAAGAAAAATGGGATTATATAAAAAATATTTTAACGGAGATCAAAGAGTGAAATATGCGGTATTATTTTTATTTTTGATATTTTTTAGTTGCGCTAACGAATCTTACGAGAATCAGCTAATTAAGTATCTAAATTATCTAAAAGCTGAAAAATACGACAAAGCGTATAGTTTGCTGTCTAAAACGGATCAAAACGCCGTAACTCTCGAAGAATTCAGTTCAAACTTGTCAAGTATCGATCGAGTTATCGTCCGTAAAACCTCGAATAAAGTATTAGAATCGTTGACGTCCGAATCCGGAAGCTCCGTTACGGTTACAGTCGAAGTAAAAAAGATCGATATGCGTAAATTATTCTTAAATATCCCCGAACTTGCCGTAGACAAAAAACTATCCGTTAAAGAGGTCGAAAAAATTATGAATAAAAATCGAAATAATCTAAATAAATGCGTAGTAGTCTTTAATAAAGACTACAAATTGATAAACGAAGAGGATAAATGGGTTATTAAAGCCGATTTAGACGTTATTAAGTATATAAACGATAATCTCAAATCGGCGATAGAGTATGAAAAAGCCGGAGAGTACGATAAAGCTATGAGCGCGATCGAAAAAATCATAGACTACGAAGAGGTCGATCGCAAAGCGGTAGATATATATTCCGCCGCTATGGAAAAAAATAACTATAAAAATAATTACCTGAAATTATCATATCAAATTGAAAGCTCGACAATTGTCGCGCGAATAACCAATACCGGAACTTACGCGCTGAAAGAGCTGTCGGTAAAAATGGAAGTTTACGATAACGGCGCGCTGAAAGACGAAGCGCTTCTAACTCCAATATCGAAAGAAAAAGAAAAAACGCTGGGTTATAACGAGAGCGCCGAAGCGCGACATACTTTTGAAAACCTAACGCCGAACGACAAAATAAAAGTTTACGTTATGTTGATAAGTTTTTAACGCATATGAAAATGACACATATGTAGCTTTGATTTAACGCATATGATACGGCGGATATACAAGCGAATTCGCTTGTATATCCGCAATATGCTAATTATCCCTCCTGACAATGCGAAAACCATTGTCAATATATAGGAATGAACGTCGCGACGATAGACAAAAATATATAAAATTAATAAACTTCTTTGTGAGTCCCAATATCTTTGGCAATTATTGTATTATTATCTTTGAATTCAAAAACAAATCTTTGATCATAACTAATACTAAATGCCCATAATTCTTTTAATTTACCGCTTAATTTGTGAGTTTTCAATGCCGGTTCAAACGGATTATTTACAAAAATATTTATAGATTCTCTAAATTGATTCCGAAACTGCGGAAATTTAAATAACCATTTTTTATATTTATTTTTGAATGAGTTAGTCCATATTATCTCAAGCGCCATTTATGAATCTAAATCCTCTAAAAATTCATCAACAGAACCTTTTTTAAAATCTCCATTTTGAATTTCCATATTTATTTGTTTTGATAGATTTAAAATATTATCCCGTTTCTTTTCAATTATACGGTTTTTTAATTCATATTCTATCTGTTCCATATCTTCAATTGTTAAAGAGTCTATATCGCTGAAAACTTTATCAATTGTTAGCATAAACCGCCTCCATGAATAAAATAACTAAATTTAAGTTAAAAATCAAGATGTTTGATAAAATATTGATACTCCTAAGGTCTAATGGGAGGGTATTATCGCGACGACGCTTTGGAATATAATCCCGCTCCGGGCGGTTCGATTAATTTTACGTAGCGCCGATCCGTTTTATTTTTATTCGTCGTCGCTCAAATCCCCTCGTAAATGTAGGAATAGCGCGCGCAGGGAGATTAGGCCCAGCCGCGCTGTTTTACAGCTTCTGCCACGCGGCTGATGGCGATCACATACGCCGCGTCGCGCATATATAGTTTTCTCTGCGTAGCAAGCTCGTTTACCGCCGCGAATGCCGAAGTCATCTTTGCGTCCAGCTTGGTAAGCACTTCGTCTTTTTCCCAGAAGTAATTCATGTTGCACTGCACCTGTTCAAAATAGCTACAGGTTACGCCGCCGGCGTTGGTAAGGAAATCCGGGCAGACGAAAATACCGCGTCGCTTTATCTCTTCATCCGCTTCGGGAGTTGTGGGACCGTTCGCCCCTTCGGCAATAACTTTCACAGTTTTCGAGATTCTGTTTACGTTACCGGCGTTGATCTGGTTTTCCATGGCGGCGGGAATAAGGATGTCGGCTTCCTGCTCCAGCCATACTTCGCCCGGCAATCTTTCATATCCGAGCTCCTGCGCTTGCTTCTTGTCAATTCCGCCAAACTTATCGGAAATTTTTCGCAACTCGTCGACGCTGACGCCGTCCTTTTTACGATAGGTGTAAGAGGCTTTGTCCGCATGATCCCAGCAAGAGATTGCTACGATCTTACCGCCCATTTGCGTATAGAGCTGCGCCGCATGTTGCGCCACGTTGCCAAAACCCTGTATGCTTGCCGAGCTCTTTTCGATGGAGAGCCCCAGAACCTTGAGGGCCTCGCGCAGGATATAGATAACTCCGAATCCGGTCGCCTCGGTTCGCCCCAGCGATCCCCCCATGCCTACCGGTTTGCCGGTAATGAAGCCGGGGTAGCGACCGCCGTGAATTGTCTCGAATTCGTCAAGCATCCAGAGCATGTGCTGGCCGTTGGTCATCACGTCGGGGGCGGGCACGTCGCTTACCGGTCCTACGTTTTTTGCAACCTGGCGGATCCAGCCTCGGCAGATCTGTTCCTGCTCGCGCAGACTCAAATGGTGCGGATCGCAAATAATGCCGCCCTTGGCGCCGCCAAGAGGGATGTCTACCACGGAGCATTTCCATGTCATCCAGAGCGATAAAGCTCTCACCGTATCGACGGTCTCCATCGGATGAAAGCGGATCCCCCCCTTTGCGGGACCGCGCGCGTCGTTGTGCTGTACGCGAAACCCTTTGAATACCTTTATCTTTCCATCGTCCATACGTACCGGAATGGTGAAATGATATTCGCGCATCGGTTGGCGTAAAAGCTCCTTTACGCCGTCGTCAAGCTCCAATATATTAGCTACTTTGTCAAACTGAGATTGCGCTACCTGATAAGGATTATACGAATCTGTCTGCATATGTTCTCCTCCTTTTCTTTGTATTAGCAAAATATTAGTTATTATGAAACAACGTCTACGAAAAACATCGTTAGTCATACTATCATTAAATTATATCAAAAACAAATAAAATAATAAAAATATTTTTAACGCATATGTATCCCGTCAATTTTTTGGGGAATAGAAAATATCTATTTCATATGCGTCGTTTTATTTTTTTGACACATATGGCGCTTTTTTATTTATCGATGAACGCAGCGTCCCATATGCGTCGAATTTCTTTCCCTCCCCGAAAAACTGACGGATTACGGATATTTTTACAAATTAATTTGATATTCGTATAAATATGTTTTATATTTTCTTTTATTAGACAAGAGGCGCGGCCGATAGTTGGACGGTTTAACGGAAGGAGCTTTATGAAAAAAATATTTACGATAATAACTGTTTTATTTGGCGTTTTCTTTACGTATTCGTCAAACCTGGTCGATATGGAGATATTTTACGATCCCTTTATGAGAGAAATTCTTGGAATTAAGAAATTTATTTACGACGAAAGCGACAACATCGTCTCCATAGAGAATTATAACGAAGATAACGAAATTTACGCCAGATTTGAATATAAGTATGAATTCAACTCGGCGCTTGAAGTTTCTGAGTATGCAAATAAAATAAAAGTTAAATACTCTAAGTTTCTCTATAACGGCGCGACGGTAATAGGTAAAGCGGATTACGACTCAAAGAATGCGCTTGTATCAAATTTTAAATATATTTACGGCAACGACGGGAATCTCAAATCTATTTTAGAGTATTCTAAAGGGGGAGAGCTTGTCGGAAAGAAGGAGTTTATTATCGAGGGCGATAAGGTTGTTGAAGAAAATCAATACGACGGGGAGAATAAACTGTTGATTAATAAGAAATATCTATACAAGGGGGACAAAATAAACAGAATAGAATTCTATCTATCAACCGGAAGAAAAATCAGAGTTATAGAGAGAAAGTATCTGAATAAAAACGGAATGACTTCGATTTTCGGATATAGAAATAATTTTATGGACTTGCGATAGTAAAGTATCTTATGAAAAAAATATTAACCCTTTTTCTACTTTTAAGCGCCGCCGTTTTAACTTTTCCGCAACAATTGTCGTATATTCCTTATCAAGGGGTAATGAAAGAGATAAAAACGCCCAATTTTATTATACTTTTCCCCAAGAAAAATGAAAAACGGGCTCAGATAGCGGCTAATTATTGCGAAGATATTCATAGCAAACTCAAAGATTTCTTCGACTGGAAGCCTTATGAGAGGACTACCGTAGTATTAACGGACAATACCGATTATCCAAACGGTTTGGCTTCGCCTACGCCGAGGAATACGATATTTATAAATCTTGCCTTTACCGAATTGAATCCTAATTTAAGAGATTACGAGGATCCGCTCTATACGCTTTTAGTTCACGAATATACCCATATTTTACATATCGATCAGATACGCGGCGGAGCGTGGTTTTGGAGAGTCCTATACGGCAAACTATATTTTCCAAATAGCGGGACATTCAACTGGTACATCGAGGGGATGGCGGTGTTGATGGAAACTCTGCATTCCAACGGGGGGAGATTGGAGTCGGCGTATAACGAAGCGCTTATACGCTCCGCCGCAAAAAATAACGCTATACCGCCGTTCGACAAAATTGTAAATCCGGTAGTCGATTGGCCTCATGGTATGGCGGATTACCATTTTGGAGCGAGATTTGTCGAATATCTTTACGATAAATACGGCGAAGAGAAATTTACAAGTTTTTTTAAGGATATATCAAACGATTTTTGGCCCTTTGTTTTATTGTTTGTTATGAAATTTAAGAAAATATACGGTAAGCCGCTGAAAGAGCTCTGGAACGAATGGATTGAGTATGAAAAATTAAAATACGCCGACGTTTCCGGCGACGAAATCGAAAGCCAAAAAGAGTTTAACCAAATTTCATATCTGGAGGGGGAGATCGCTTCGTTCGACGTAAAGGGGAATGATATATTATTGGCTTCATACAGCTACAAAAACGACGCCGGTATTTACGAATATAGCGGTAATTCGATAAAAAAGTTTAATAACGACAATATACGCTCAATTTCTTATTCAAACGACGATAAATACATATATTATACCAAAAGCGTCTATAATAACGACGGCTATATCTATTTTGATCTGTTTAGTTACGATAAAGCGTCAAAGATCGAACGGCGGTTGACCCGCGCCGAACGCATTAATTATATAGCGCTGTCAAAACGCGAGCCGATCGGCGTTATGGTCTCTCACGGGGATTCGGAAAGTAAAATGTATCTGTTTAAACATAAAAACGGTAAAATTATCGAAAAAACTCGGGTAAAATTTGACGAAGATATTAAATTCATAGACGCTCCGTCTCTGGACGACGCCGGGGGAAACGTCGCTTTTTCCGCAAAAAGATCCGATAACTCGACGGCAATATATATTCTCAATCTAAATACGGGGATTTCTTCGTTAATTGTTGAAAATATAGTATGTTTTGGCGTAAAATGGATAGATTCAAACTCCGTTAGTTTTATAATCGCGTCTGAAAGGAAAAATATTTTATGTCGGTTCTCTATTTCGGAGAGTAAGATTTATAAAATATTAGAGTCCCAAAATTCTATTTTGAGCGCGGGCGTTTATAACGGCAAAATTTATTTTACGGACTATACTCATAAAGGGGAAGAACTTTTTTCAACGGAATATATTGAGGACGGTTCGACCGATTTTGCCGTAAGTCCCGTAGAGAAAAAGACGCGCTTCGATAAACCGTTCGAGGAGTACGAGGTAAAAAACTACAACTTCGGAAGGTATGCGCTCCCGCCGATTTGGGCGTTTGTTCCGGCGGCGTTAAACTCAACTTTTTATTTTTACGCCAACGGAGCGTTGTCGCCGCCGATTCCCTATATCGCTCCCAAACTTATTTTTTTAAACTCCTTTCCGCTGGGAAGATTTTCTTATCAAGCGTCGGTCGCGCTTGATTATATCAAGATGTATCCGGAAAATTCTTTCTCATTTTCGATAGCGCTTCCTACGGTAAATATTAATTATATCTGGAATAATTGGATGGGCGGGACGAAGTATTCTATCAACGAAAAATATTTTGAATCGAATAAACGGGGGGATAGATTTCCGATTAATTTTTCAAACTACTTTATTTTGAGTCAAACGCTCTCTTGCGGAGGTTACGGATTCTTTTACTGGGGAATTTCGGCTTATCATCTTTTTGAGGAGTATAACGAAAACAGATACTATTCCAATAAAATTTCTTTTACGGAACAGATCGGTTATTATTATAGAGACTCAAGAATTAAATCCTCAAGGTGGGATAGAGGATTTTCGACCTCGCTATTTTTTTATCAATCGATAGAAGGCGTATTAGACAACGAGCCGGCGTATGTAATAAAAGGGGATTTTAAGGCGCGGATTCCTTTTAAAAACGTTTTCTTGTTTATCAATAATGAAAGCGGTATAGAGTTGAATTGCAGGAATGTTTTTAGAACCGACGCGAGTTTGTTTGCCGTATCCGATTCGATACTCGATAGCGCGTCGGCTTCCGGAATAGGGGCGATTAATTCTAAAGCGTTTAACGCTACCTTTAACGCCCCCAACGTCGGATTTGGATATATAGCGAGCGATATAGGTTTTGATATAACCATTTACAAAAGGTCTCATTATATACATTTTGCGACGCTTGGATTTAAAGAGCTTTTTATACAGGTTTACAACGAATATATTTATCTGTTTAATTTTGTCAGAAAACCGTATGAAAATATATTATTTGATATTTCTTTTGATTTAACGCTTGATTTATTTGCCGCTTATGGTAAAATAATATTTAGAACTATACTGGGAGGCGCGATCGGTTATAGAATCGGGGATATGATCCCTTCGTGGGGAGTTAGTCTCTCTTTCAGTATCGGGCTTGATTATTAACAAATATTCTATCTTTACGAAATAGTTAAACATGTTCAGGGGAGGGTTGTTATGTTTAATTTCAAAAATCTTTTAGTAGCGCTAGTTATCTTTATTTTTATCTTTTCGTCGTCTCTTTTTGCCGTCGACGATCCCGATAATCCTAAAGATCCCGTCGTTGGCAAAGGCGGTTATAACATTGAGTTTCAGAGAGAAAACGGATTTTTTTCAAAAGGATATGCGAAGGACTTCGAAAATTTTTATTTGAAAAATCTTACTTGGAAAAACAATCTTAAAGGGGAGCAGAAAATATCTATCGATAACGTGAAAAGTATCAGAGTAAAGGGGTATAGTCCCAAGAAAGTTAAGAAGGAGAATTTAAGCTTGGTATTTTATATTCCCTACGTATTCGATATAGAATTAACAAACGGAACTAAAATATTAGACGCTTCCGGAAGAATCAACGAGATCGAAAGTTTTTACTCTTACGACGAAAAGGGAAAAGTTAAGCTCTATACCTACTTTATGAGGTACTGGCTTGAGGATAAAGGGATTTTTCTGCACAATAACTCGAACGACTTCGACGAATCTCCTGAAGTTCCGGACGATACGGTCGTCTATGTGGAATTCGGCAAACGGTCGAAATAGCGCTAAATTTCGCCGTTTTTTACTACTAAGTCTCTAGAGAGCGCGACTTTCCATCCGTCGTATTTCAAACGGTCTTTGTTTATGGGGAATTTTATCTTACCAATTCTTAGAAAATACATAATTTTCTTGATATTTTCGAGTTTTTCAAATAAAATGTTGAATTTCTGGCAATATTCTACCGGAAGATTATCTTTTAAGCAATTTTCGCAATTTTTTTGAAACTTAGCTTCGGCGTTGAAAATCTCGTAACACTTATTTTTATTATTAAACAGCGCTCTTAAGAGAGATACGTAGTCTTCGTTTAAAATCTTATTTAGCTCAATACCGTTTAAGTAGATACGGTCCTCTTTTAAAACTAATTTTATTTTCCTCATGTAAGAAATTTTTATTGTGCTATAGCAGAGTATTACGATTAGTCCCAGATTGTAAGCGTTATAGAATATTGATTCCAGCCATCTAGACTCGGTTCTAGCCGTTATAAAGTATCCTACGACGATTTCCCATACTAAAAGAGCCAGTATAAAAACGTAAGAGGTAATTTGAGCGGCTTTTAAATAGACTCTTTTTAACGAGACGAGTCTATATTTTAAAATAAAGACAATATAATGAATCGTAATAATTTGAAAAAGAATAGCGAAAAAGTATTTGTGAATTAAAAGCGCTAACGCGACGGCAGAGGATACGTTTAACGCCGCCGAAGTAAAGAGTAAAATAAAAAAAAATAACTTCCTCTTTGAGGCGCAGATAAGCAGAATAAAGATTATCTGAATAATCGTCGCGGCCGCTACCATAAGCGCGTTGAGGGGCGTTGCGCTCTCCTCTTTCTTTAGGTCGAAACTAAAAAACAATACGACGGCTACCAGAACGTAAGTCAACGAGAAATATAAAACCAGAGGATACAACTTTATCCTATTAATAACGCCAGCCACAACCCGCCCCTCAAAATAACGATTTATTAAGTAAAAAAAAATGGGAAAAATCAACCTATTCAAATAACATCATAGCGCTAAAAATAAAAAAAAACAATATTCTACGTAAAAATATTTTTGCCTATTTAACAATTAATATTTTTTTTTTCTTACCGATAAAATAATATACGGTTTAAGTTTAAGGGTAACTATTTTGAGGGTAACTATATGGTAATGAACGGAAACAACTCCTTTAAAATGCTGGACATTATGCAGCGTTCGATGGGCGCGGCTAGTATGAGGTCGGACGTAATCAACAATAACATCGCTAACGCTACTACGCCGAATTATAAAAGACAGGACGTAACTTTTCAGTCGGAACTGGAAAGAGCGTTGTATACCGAAAAAGCGTATTACGACATACCTTTTAAAACTACAAACGATAGACACATTCCTATAATGAGACCGAAAGATTATAGGGAGGTCAAAGCTAAAAAGATCGTAGAATACAATACTTATCAGAATAACAACGGCAATTCGGTCGATATTGATAAAGAAGTAATGGAAGGGACTAAAAACTCGATGTATTACAACGCTTTGGCTCAAAGGGTGGCAAAAGAGTTTAATAAGATAAAATATTTATTAAAATCATAATTAAGGAAGTAGTATGGGATTATTTTCATCAATAGACATATCGGCAAGCGGTTTGACTTCGCAGAGATTGAGAATGGACGTTATAAGCAATAATATCGCCAACGTCAATACGACAAGAACGACGGACGGTAAAGTATTTCAGAGGTCTATGGTCATAATGCGACCAAGAAACGACGAAAGAGTCTATAAATCGCCGTTTTTGCCTGAAAGTCTAAAAACTCCGGCGGGTAACGGCGTTAAAGTAATCAAAATAGAGGAAGATACTTCGCCTTCGAGACTTGTCTACGACCCGGATCATCCGGATTCTATCAAGAGCGGACCGAAAAAGGGCTACGTCGAGTATCCGAACGTTAATATTGTAACGGAGATGGTCGATATGATTAGCGCGACTAGAGCTTACGAGGCCAATATTACGTCTATCCAGAATAATAAATCGATGTTTGCCAAAGCTTTGGAGATAGGGAAATCGTAAAACCGAGCGACGATAAGCTCTTTTAAAGAAGATAATTTAGAATATAGAAAATATTTAAGAAATAATGAATTTTTTTAAATTTTTTCAAATTTTTTTAAAAAAGTGTTGCATATTAAGAAAAACTATAATATAAATAAAAACGGGGAGGGGTAGGATATGAATATTCTATCTGTTGATAAAATTTCCGGCGACGTTGTTAATCTCAAAGTTACAAATCAGAGGCACATTTCAGGTTCTCAAAAAGAGGCGGGCGGCGGCGTTAGCGGGTCTTCATTCGGGGATTTGTTGAAGTCCTTTGTCGAGAAGACAAACGATCTCGAATTAAAATCTACCGAATTGTCCAATATGCTGGCGGTCGATCCGGACAGCGTAGATATTCACGACGTTCAAATTGCCGCGGAAGAGGCCGAGATGGCGGTGCTTTTTACGAAAGGCGTAGTCGACAGGGCGATAAGAGCGTATAAAGAGATAGTAAACCTCAGATAAGAAGTCTTCTCCCTTAAATGTTTGTAAGTATCCTTTGAATAAGATATTTCGGATTAAAGAAATTTTGAATTCAAACGATAAATATATTATGCGGTTCTAAGTAACCGGGTATTTTACATTTGGCGAGGGGGGGGATATGCCGGCTTTTCTAAAAAAAATTATCGATACGGTAAAAAACATTTGGGATAAAACGGGACTAACGCAAAAACTTATAGCGGGAGCCGTTATTTTGGCTTTTGTCGTCGGGATTATTCTGTTGTTTTCATTTAATTCGGGTAGAGCCGGCGTTTCTTTGTTTTCTAAAGCTCTATCCGAAGAAGATTTTGAAAGGATAACGGCAAAACTCGCCGAAGAGAAGATTCAATTCACGTCGAAGAACAGAACAAACATATACGTAAAAAGTCAAAACGAGAAGAATCGAGCCGTTATGTTGTTGGCTGAAGACGGAAGCATTCCTAAAGGAAGCTATACTTTCAAAGATATAATCAATTCAAAAAATCTTACCTCCTCAAGATTCTTGAATAGCGTAAAACTAAGAGAGGCGCTTGAAGGGAAACTTGAAAAATTGTTGAAAGCGTCGGAACTTATCGACTCCGCCGACGTTACTTTTACTATGCCTGAACAGACTATTTATCTGAGCGAAAAAGAGCCGGTTAAAGTAGCGGTAATGTTGACTCCGGCGTATAAAGTAGACCTAAAAGAAAACAAGCGGGCTATAAAAGGAATTCAAGAACTTGTGGTTAATTCTATAGACGGCGCGACCGCCGAATACGTTACCATTACGGATAATTACGGCGTTAAACTAAACGATTTTTCCGACGAAGAGGATATAAACCGATTAAAAATCACAAAAGACAATCTTAAAACCAGAAATGAAATAGTTGAAAATTATAGAAGAAAGATAATCGACGCTTTGAGTAAAATAATATCGAACGACAGGTTGTCTCTGGTCGTCGACGTTTCGATGAATTTTGATCAGGAGAGGGAGAATACCACCGAGTTATTGCCGGTTATACTTAAAGAGGACGATCCAAATACTCCATACGACGACGGCGAGAGAAAGTATAGCGTTACTATCTCAAGAAGAACGACCAACGAGACGTTTGAAGGTCCAAACTGGATACCGGAAGGACCTCCCGGATTCGACGACAACGTGCCGCCGGCTTATAAAGGCGCTCTTGAGCAGATGACAAAATATATCAAAAACGACGAGATACTAAACGAAGCGACGGGCGAAAGAAAACGGGAGACGATAAGAGACCCTTGGGAGATCACTAAAATAACCGCCAGCGTAGCGGTCGACGGAAAGTGGGAGATCGAATACGACGCAAAAAATAAGCCGATTCTCAATCCGGACGGCAGCAGGAAAAGAAAGTATATCCCCGTGCCTAAAGAGGAGTTAAGGAGTTTGAAGGGGTTTGTCGAACAAGGAATAGGTTTTTCCGTTGAAAGAAACGATAAAGTCGAAGTTTACGAATACCCAAAAGACAGAGCGGCTCAGTTTGCCGAAGAAGACGCTAAGTGGAAAAGAAAACAGCAAACTACTATGGCGCTTTTTGCCGGTTTGATCGCGCTGATCGTATTAATACTGGCGACGATTATTTATCGATTAATCGCAAAGGAGATCGAGAGAAGGAAGCGATTGAGAGAAGAAGAACTTGCCAGACAGCACCAGCTTGCCAGAGAGATAGCGTTGAAGAGCGCCGAAGAGGAGGGAGTCGAAGTCGAAATGTCTATGGAGGATAAGGCGCGGCTTGAGATGCAGGAGAATGCTATAAATATGGCGCGCGAACATCCCGAAGACGTGGCTCAATTGATAAGAACATGGTTGTCCGAAGAGTAATTATAAAGATAACGTAATATAAAATTTTGCGAGGTTAGTTATGTCCGATCATAAAGAAGACGTTTTAATTGGCGGCGGCAGTAAGCATAAATCGACTACTATCGGCGGCAAAGGGGCTAGTCATAAAAAAACTTTATCCGGAAGGCAAAAAGCCGCGATATTTCTTGTAACGCTGGGAGCCGAGGTGTCGTCTGAAATATTCAAACATTTGCGGGACGATGAAATTGAGTCGTTAACGTTTGAAATCGCGCGTATCGAGGTAGTCGAGCCGGAAGATCGCGATAAGGTGTTAATGGAGTTTCAAGAGTTGATGATGGCTAGGGACTTCATAACTTCCGGAGGTATTGATTACGCAAAAGATCTGTTGGAAAAGGCGGTAGGTTCGCAAAGAGCTACCGAAATAATAAATAAACTTACGTCGAGTTTGCAGGTTCGTCCTTTTGACTTTATAAGACGCACCGATCCGGCTCACTTATTAAACTTTATACAGGGCGAGCATCCTCAGACTATAGCGCTGATTTTAGCGTATCTCGACGCGACTAAGTCGTCGAGTATTCTTGGAGCGTTGCCGCACGAGATACAGTCGGAAGTTGCAAAAAGAATAGCGACGATGGATAGAACTTCGCCGGACGTATTAAGAGAAGTCGAGAGAGTCTTGGAAAAAAAACTCTCCACTTTGGCTTCGGAAGATTTTACGGCGGCGGGCGGTATAGATACGATAGTCGAGATACTCAATCTTGTAGACAGGTCTACCGAACGAACTATATTGGAGACTCTCGAAGAAGAAGATCCGGATTTGGCGGAAGAGATAAAAAGAAGAATGTTCGTATTCGAAGATATTGTTTTGCTTTCGGACAAGGATATTCAAAAAGTGCTTAGAGAAGTCGACACGACCGAGCTTGCAAAAGCGTTGAAAGGGGTAAATTCGGAGGTTCAGGATAAAATATTTAGAAATATGTCTAAAAGAGCCGCCTCCGTATTGAGAGAGGATATGGACTTTATGGGACCGGTAAGAATTAAAGACGTTGAAGAGGCTCAACAGAGAATAGTAAGTATCATAAGAAGACTCGAAGACAGCGGCGATATTGTAGTCGCGAGGTCCGGCGAAGACGAACTTGTAATATAGGAGGCGGACAATTGTCAAAAAATGTTTTTAAATATGGAGAAATAGGTAAATCTTCCATTAAAATATCGATTGATACGCCGAATTTTAAACCCGAAGGGGATAACGTTCAGACTATCGATTACGAAGAGCTTCTTGGCGGAAGAACTATTGAAGAGCTCAGAAGCGAGAAGGAAGCCCTTGAGAAAGAAATTGAGAATCTCGAAGATAACATTAAACAGAAGATGTCTGAAGCGGAACGAGTCGCCGAGGATATTCTAGAAAACGCTAAAACCGAAGCGAATAGAATTATAAAAAAGGATAACGACCGCGCCCAGATAATTCGTCAAGAAGCCAACGACGAGAAAGAATCGATTTTGAGTCAAGCCCGGGAAGAGGCTAGCAGAATATTATCTGAAGCGGGAGAAGAAGCCGAAAAAATTAAGAAAGACTCGATAAAACAGGGGATAGAGAAAGGTTATAGGGACGGATACGAAAGAGAATCCGCCGAGGTAAAAAGATTAATCGAAAGAGTGCAGGTGATATTGAACGCGTCGATAGATAAAAGAAACGAGATATTTATAGAGACCGAGCAGCAGATAATCGGACTGGTATTGCTTATTTCTAAAAAAGTAATAAAAGTTATATCGGAGAATCAGAAAAACGTCGTTATCAACAACGTCGTTCAGGCTTTGAGAAAATTGAAATCCAGAGGCGAAGTAGCCATAAGAGTAAATTTGGCGGATATCGAATTGACGACTCAACACAAAAAAGATTTTATTGAGATGGTAGAGGGGGTTAAGTCGATCAAAATCCTTGAAGACAGCACTGTGGATAGAGGCGGTTGTATTATAGAGACGGATTTTGGCGCAATCGACGCGCGAATTTCCAGCCAGCTTCACGAGATTGAAGATAGAATTTTGGAACTTATGCCTATTCAGTCAAAAGGCAAGCAGGATAATCCGGTATAAAATAATTGATATTACGGGGGAGGGGAATGTCAGATACAATACTTGATTTTGATATATCAAAATACAATAGCGTTATAGAACATATCGATCCGATAAAATACTCCGGCGTTATAACTAAAGTCGGAGGTTTGACCGTCGAGTCTTTAGGTCCGAAAGCCGTTATAGGAGAGACCTGCCGCATAATATTATCGACCGGTAAGGAGATATCCGGCGAGGTCGTTGGACTGGATAAAGATAAAGTAACTATTATGTGCTACGACGAGATGGAGGGGATAGAAATCGGCGATAAGGTTGTAGCGATGGGAGAACAACTCTCCGTTTACGTCGGGGATTACCTTTTGGGAAGAACTCTCGACGGTCTTGGGAAAGATTACGACGGTAGAGGACAAATCGGTTCTTCTAACGTATATTCCGTATTTAGACTTCCAAGCGACGCCATGACAAGACGGATGATTACCGAACCGATAATTACGGGAATTAAAGCGATAGACGGAATGCTGACTATCGGCAAAGGTCAAAGAATAGGGATATTTTCAGGATCTGGCGTCGGCAAATCGACCCTTCTGGGTATGATCGCTCGCAACGCTAAAGCCGACGTAAACGTGATTGCCTTAATCGGCGAGCGCGGAAGGGAGTTGCAGGAATTCATCAAAAACGATCTTGGCGAAGAGGGGTTGAAAAAGTCTGTAATTGTGTTTGCCAGTTCTAATAAAAACGCTCTTTGTAGAGTACGCGGGGCTTACGTAGCGACGACGATAGCGGAATATTTTAGAGATCAGGGGAAGGACGTTATCTTAATGATGGACTCTCTGACAAGATTCGCGCTCGCTCAGAGGGAGATAGGACTTGCTACCGGCGAACCGCCGACTACCAAAGGTTTTACTCCGTCGGTTTTTACAAACTTACCTAAACTACTCGAACGGGCGGGAACAAGCGATACGGGGAGTATTACGGGGATATATACCGTTTTGGTCGAAGGGGACGATCTGGACGAACCGATAAGCGACGCCGCTCGAGGTATTCTCGACGGACATATTGTTTTGACGAGAGATTTGGCTCACAAAAATCACTATCCCGCGATCGACGTGTTGCAATCTATATCCAGATTAATGAACAAAATTATACCAAAAGATCGTATGGAAAAAGCCAACGTTATTAAAAACTTAATGGCTGAGTATAAGAAAAACGAGGATATGATTACTATCGGTATGTACGTAAAAGGATCGAGCGCGAATATCGACGCGGCGATAGCCCTGAAAGATAAAATTGACGAGTTTTTGACGCAGGAGATAGAAGCGGGATACTCGTATGAAGAGACTATGATGTTGATGGACGAGATTATTGCATATTTAAGAAGCGATATAGAAGAAGAGGACGAGTCCGGAGACAGTTTTTTTAGCGACGATTCGTTTTTTTAATAAGAGACGGTATATATGAAGAGACATAATTTTAAATTTGAAAAAATATTAAAGATAAAAGAAGACGTTGAGAGTAAAATAAAGCTGGAATACGCTAACGTTTTACAACAAAAAATGAGGTTGCAAAATGAAAACGACTATCTTCTAAGATCTTTTTTGAAGGATAGAGAAAAAGATATTATGAGTAAAACATCCGGAGATAAATTGATATACTCCGATATTTATTTTGAAGCCGGATTCAATTCTGCGGTTGATATAAGAGTAGAAAAAAATAATGAGACTATATCGGATTTGGACGCGGAACTTGCAAAAATAAAAGAGAGGTTGACAAAAGCGACGATAGAGAAGAAAATGTTTGAAAAACTTAAAGAGAAATCTTTAGAAAGGTTTAAAAAAGAGGTAAATCAATTAGAAATAAAAAATACCGACGAAGCCGGCGGCGTTTTAACGCGCAACAATATGAATGCCGCCGGAGCGCAATAAAATGCGCATTAAGGCGTTTTTTAAAATTATAACTTATGCGAATGGAGATGAATAATGGAAGGTATCGACGGTTTAAACAATATATATAAAAGAATGAACGAGATAAGAAATACTGGTAAAAATCTTCGCAACATCTATAAGCCGGATAAAGTTAAAGAGTTTGAAAATATGTATAAAGACGCTTTCAACTCGTCGAAGAGCGCCGAGAAAAAAGAGAAAACCGTCTCGTCAAGTTCGAATTTATCGACGGAATTAGAGGCGGACGCCTCCTTGAGTTTGAAAGAGATTAATTTAAAAGACGATAAATCTAAAATTAACGACGCTATAGCAAAATCGTCGGCAAAATATAAGGTGGCCGAAGACCTTATCAGAGCGGTAATTACCGTAGAATCGGGATATAATCGAACTTCCGTTTCAAAAGCGGGAGCGATGGGATTAATGCAACTTATGCCTAAGACTTCGTTGGAACTCGGCGTTGAAAAACCGTTCGATATTTACGAGAACGTCGACGGAGGAGTAAAATACCTTCGAATGATGCTCGATAAATACGATAATAATTTGGAGAAAGCTCTTGCCGCTTATAACGCCGGACCGAACAGCGTCGATAAAAACGGCGGAGTTCCGGACATAAAAGAAACTAAAAATTATATTAGACTTATTAAAAAGAAACTGTTAGAATAATTTTAATATTTTTTGGAGCGCAACGGTATGGCCATGAGATCAAAAGCCGATAAACGAAAAATTATTTTACTATTACTACTAATTATTGTAATGCTAATTGCGGGGGTATTGGCTATCGATTTTGTAGGAAATATCTATGGAGTTAGAGTTCCAATACCGGGAATGAAATTTATAAAGAGTATGTCTCTAAAGAAAAAAATCAAAATAAGCGAAGACCCGTATTTATTGGAAAGGGAAGAGCTTTTTAAAGAAAAAGAACGATTGTCGATATACGAAGAGCAAATAATTAATAGAGAGAGAGAGCTTTCAGAAAAAGAGCTTGCTTCAGATCGAAAACTTGAGACTTTGAAAGAAAAAGAGGCTGAATTGGAAAAAAAAGCTGAATTGTTAAATCAAAAAGAGAGATCATGGCAAAACACTCAAGATAATATTAGAGAACAAGCGGTTAAACTTTATAATATGCCTCCGAACGACGCCGTTGTAATACTGGAAAAGCAGAAAGAGAGCGATATTGTAGATATATTGAGAGCTATCGACGCTTATAGCGAAGAGTTGGGGAGGCAATCGACTTCGCCTTATATGCTTAAGTTGTTAAACGATATAAATAAGGAAAAAGCGGCTAACGTTTTGAGAAAACTCAAATATATTTCGTCCGATTATAATTCGTCGGTGGAGTCCATAGAAGACGACGATGCGATACCCGCGCCGTAAATACGATGCGAAATATCAAATTAACTATCGAATACGACGGCTCAAATTATAGCGGCTGGCAAGCGCAGGGCAACACTCAAAATACGGTACAATGCAAGATCGAAACGGTTCTCTCCAGGTTGTTTGACGAGAAAACTTCCATTACCGGTTCGGGAAGAACCGACGCCGGCGTACACGCTTATTGTCAGGTAGCAAATTTTTTTACTAATTCAAATTTGGATACGCGCGAAATTCAAGAGTATTGTTACGATTATCTTCCTCATGATATTTTTATAAAAAAAGTCGAGGAGGTCGCCCCTAGATTTAACGCGCGTATTTCTGCGAAAAAAAAGTTATATATTTATCGGATATGGAATCATAAATTTAGATCGGTATTTGAAAGAAAATATCTGACTCATATAGCGGAGCCGCTTAACGTCGATAAGATGATAAAAGCCGCGCAGATATTCGTAGGCGAACATGATTTTAGAAGTTTTACAAAGTTGGTTTCAAAGAAAAAATCTACAATTAGGATTATTTTGTCGCTGAATATAACTAAAATCGGCAATATTATTGAAATACGAGCGGAAGGCAACGGCTTTTTATATAAAATGGTCAGAATGATTGTCGGCGCATTAATTGACGTTGGATTGTCTAAAATTTCAATCGACGAACTAAAAACTATTCTTGAGAAAAAAGATCCTTCTATTATCAAAAATATCGCGCCTCCAATGGGGCTATTTCTTGCGTCGGTAGATTACTAAAAACGACGGGCAGGGCGCGTCCCGTCGGTTTTTTGGGGCGAGGGGAGGAAAATTGACACATATGCAGCGCTATATTTTATCTTATAGTTTGACACATATGATACCGAAAATAAATTAACGCATATGCGCCGCGCCGCTCGTCGATGGAAATTGACGCATACGCATATAGGGCAAATAAAATGACACATATGAAACAAATATTTTTAATTAGTAAATTATTTTATTCCCCAAAAAACCGACGGGATACTTTATTTTTGAATTTTCTCTTAAAATTGCCATTTTTGTATCGCGCGGTTTGATTTTTGATTTTGATATGGTATACTAAAACAGCCGGCTGCCAATAATGGGAATTCCCGTTTTGAATATACTAATATACATTAAGAGGTTGATATGAAGAAGAACATACATATTATATATCAGGTCGTTTTTGCCGCTTTGGCTCTTTTCGGAGTAATAGTCGAGGTCGTTATCAGAGCGGGTATTAGCAAGGGCGCTAATATGTTGAGTTATTTTACCATTCAGAGTAATCTTATTATCGCGGCTACATATATATTAAATATGGTCATTTCCGGAAAAAACGTTCAGTGGATGAGCGCGCTAAAAAGTTGCGCTTTATTATGGATACTTATTACCGGCGTCGTATTTCATTTTATGCTCTCCAAGTTCTATAAACCCGAAGGAATTTTTGCATATTCCAACTTTATTCTGCATTACGTAACGCCGGTCGGTATGTTACTGAATTGGCTGATTTTTGAAGAAAAAGGCAGATTTAAATACAGTTTTTCCATATTTTGGGTATTATATCCTATACTTTACGTTATAATATCTCAATTTAGAGCTATTTTAGACGGTTTCTACCCTTATTGGTTTATAAATCCAACAAAACCTTATCCCGACGGGGCTGGGAGCGGTCTTAACGTAGTAATAATTACCGCCGTCTTGGCGGTAGTTTTCTGCGTTATTGGGGTGATTTTAGTTTTTATCGATAACCGGTTAAAAAATAAAGTTGTGGTTTGATATTTGATTTTGATATGGTATAATTTCAAGTCGTTTAATTAGGCGATTATTTTGCTATTTAGAGAAATTTTATTTTTGTTTAAACTTGATTTTTTCTATAGGGCGCCTTGAAAAATTTGTTGAAATTTAAATTTAAATAATATAGAATCAATATGTTTTTGACAATATCGAGAAAATTTGATATTGTTAAATAGTTTATATGATAAACGACTCAATAATTCTATCAAAAAGTAGGTTTGGAATAGAGTGTTGAGGAATAAATTTTATAGGGGGATAATGTTATGGCAAGCGACAGAAATATGGTATCGTCTGAGGATCACGAGTTAAATTACGTACTGCGAAAATGGGGAAAAAAGCAGAGCATCGCTAATAGAAACATATTAGCCGGTTATTTAAAAGACTTTAAAGCGGATGATGCTTTTCGACCTCACAATAGGGAAAATTTTTACAAGTATATTGATCAGAAATTTTTAAAATCAAATCTTGAAGATAGCGATGTTACCGAAGTAGCGGACTCTAACGATACGACGGCTATTCTCAGCGGTGGAACGAGCGGTTCGAACGTCGGAGATAAGAGTTCAACCGGTACAAAAGTACTTAATAACGCCGACGCTTACGACGATTCGAAGAAAGGGAAAGGATTTCTGATTCCGATAATAATTATTGGCGCTCTTATTTTGCTAATATTGCTTCTACTTTTACTTTTTGGTTTTTGTAAATGCCCGGCCGCTCCGGTTGCGACGACTACAACGACGACGATCGAAAAGATTACGACTACGACTACCGTATATGAAAAACAGTTTACTAACCAAACTTTGTCAAGAGAAGTTGAAAGATATTCTCCGATATATTTTGTTAAAGATAAGGCGATTTTATTACCCGGCGAAGATAAGAAGATTGATATGATCGCAGATTATATGAAAAATTATAATAGCGTTAATATTAAAATTGAAGGGCATTGCGCTAAAGTGGGCTGGCCGAAAAGAGAGCATAACCTCAGCGTAAAAAGAGCCGAATTGATAAAATCAATGATTCAAGAAAGATTTGACAGAGTTTCTATAGAGACTGAAGGATTTGGAAGCGAGAGAGAAGCGGTTAAAAATCCGAGTAAGTCGGACATGGCAAAAAACAGAAGAACTGAGATTATCATTATTGATTCGGATTCGGATAAGTAAATTAAGCGTTATTTATCGACAAACGTTTCCATTTTTTATCCTCCAGATAGCTGATTTTAAAGCAGTTATCTAGAGGATATTGATAAATCCTGATTTTATCGTCCATATCAAGATTGTCCGTTATATCTTTTTTTAGATTGCCCAGTCTTTTTGTCGGGAATTCATAGCTTTCATAAAGGTTCTTTTGAGATTTTTTTACTCCATATTCTAGCAATACTTTTTCAAACCTTTTTATAGAATCTATTGACGCCAGATCTGCCGATATACCTATAAACATTTTCTTACTCCATAGTTTTATAGACTTTATCGGCTAAAAATATTAATAAAATTAATGTAAAGATGGATATTAAAAAGTTTAAATACACCGTCGGTTTCTTGAGGAGAGTAAATGACACATATGGAACGACGCATGTGAATTGACACATATGACGCATAGAATTCTTGGGGAGAAAATTGACACATATGGAACAAATATTTTTAATCAGTAAATTATTCGTTTTAATCCGACGCATATGCGTCAATCAATTTAAAGAAACTGTCTCAAAAGTTGGCATTGCGTCCCCAAAAAACTGACGAGTTACACGATTTTTGCTTAATAAAAAAAACGTTGAAAACGCCGAGTTTGATAACAAATTTTAATAAATATTACTATTTATTTTAAATAAACGCCAAAATTTCCGATAAAAATAATAGGCGGTAATAATGTTGAGAAAAAGAGTATTATATGTATATATAATTTTAATAATCGGCGTTTTTTTATTTAGCGAGGACAAATCTTATATAGATTGGATTAACGGGAAAATATATTCGACAATATCCGTTAAAGTTAAAAACGATTACAATTTTCCGCACGCTAAACTTGAAAAGATCAATATCGCGCGGGATATGGCGAAGATAAATTACTATAGGATTCTTAAAGAGATAAATTTATACGAATCTACGCCGGTTATAGACTATATAGAGCAAAGTTCTATTTCAAATAGCCGTCTATTTTATTTAATAGATAACGCGACCCTCAATAATATTGAATATCCCGATCTCAATACGGTAAAGTTGTCGTATTATATCAATATGTTCGGAGATAATTCTTTAATGTCAATATTGATGAATGAGCGGGACTTTTATACGGAGAAACTAAGAAGTTACGAAGGGTATAACTTCAAAGTTGGATTTACCGGAATAGTTATAGACGCCAGAGGCGTATTGCAATCTTACGACGGTTACGACGTAAAAGTTGAGCCTTGTCTGTTTGTTACCGTCAAGGATAACGAGGAACGGCTGGTATTCAACCAATACAACGTTGAAGCCGAAGTTATCAAGAACAAAGGTATGGCGAGATATTCGTACGACGTCAATGAAGATCAGAGCGATATCGTGGGGATTTCTCCTTTGAGAATAGCCGCTTACGGCGTAGGCGATAGAAACGGCAGCATAATAGTAGTAACGGAGAACGACGCCAAGAAAATGCTCGCCGACGACAAAACAAGAAGCGCGATCCGTTCCGGAAAAATAGTAATAATCATAGATAGATAAAAAAAAGAGGTTATCGTTTTATTGACAACCTCAAATTTTAATTGCGATAAATTATTCGGTTACGTTATCTATAGCTTCATCTACCGCGTCTTCAACCGATTCGATTGCGTCCGCGGTTAAGTCTGAAACTACGTCTTTAACCTCTTCAATTACCGTATCAACTTTTTCATCTGCAGATTTTTTGCAAGAAAAAACTGAGAACGACATAGTTAAAGCCAAGACTAAAACTAATACCAAATTTAGTAACTTTTTCATAATCTTAATTCCTCCTTTCTACTAGCTTCGCATTATAGCGCATTCTTTTTAAAAAATAAACAAAAAAGTAACATAAAATTAATATTTACAATAATTTTATCTAAAAAAATAGTTTTTATAATTGATATTTTTGGATATATATACTATAAACGATTGTGTATGGAAAATATTGTCGTATAGAGAAGTAATATGGGCGTAGAAGATTTTGAAATAATAAATAAAAAAATTAAAAAGATTGAGGATATTCTTGAAAAAATTAAGAAACGCATAGTAAAATCAAACAATATAGCCGTTATAGGGCACGTTAATCCGGACGGAGATTGTATAGGGGCGCAATTGGGACTTGGGTTAGCCCTTGAAACGCTTGGTAAAACAGTTTATAACGTCAATCAAGGTCCTTTCGACGACGATTATGCGAGGAATTTTGAGAATAACTTCATCAAAGATACTCAATCTGATATCGACCTATATATAGTAGTAGATTCGGCAAGCGCCGCGCGAATTAGTTACGATCAGGATAAAATTGATTTCAATAAAACTATTGTAATAGATCATCATTTGTCAAATAATAAATATGGCAAGATTAATTGGATAGACGACGCGTATCTTTCGACTTGCGAGATGATTTTTTTGCTGTTGTTTTTTTTAAAGGTTGATATAAACGAAACAATAGCGCAACATCTTCTAAACGGAGTTTTATCGGATAACGGATATTTTCAACATATCAGGAAGGATAAATTTTTTTCCCTTTACATAGTCTACCTTTTGATCAAATACGGCGGCGATCCGAATGTTAGCCGTAATCTAATGTTTTGCAACAACACTATTCAAACTGAAAAAATGTTCGCTCTTGCGCTTAACCGCCTTGAGAGCCGAGCCGACGGCAAAATTCTTTATTCGTATATTTATGATAAAGAAAAAAATGAAATAGGCGATTTTCATTCCGGAATGTTTTTTAGAGAGACCGCTTCGATAAAAGGGGCTAAAATTTTTGTCTTCTTTAAAATTGACGAAGAAAAAGAGACGATAAATATCAGTTTTCGATCTACCGACGATATAGACGTATCAAAAGCGGCGACTCTTTTCGGCGGAGGCGGTCATAAAGTCGCCGCGGGAGCCCACGTTCGCGGAGAATTTTCGGAAGTCAAAGAGAAGACGTTAAAACTACTCGAAGATATGCTGCGCGATACTGCTTCTATCTCGTCGTAAAAAAGAATGCGTCGCAAAAAATCGACGGGGGCGCCGTCGGTTTTTTGCGACGGGAGAAAAATGACACATATGCGGTTTTGTTTTGACACATATGCGTCGCGTCGATAATGCGAAGATTGAAACTTTGAATAAAATATCTTTTTGCGTATTTAGCCAAATAATTATATATAATCTGAAAAAAAGAGGCGATCCTTCCGAACCGCCTCTATGTACCATTTTAATTGGGTTTATTAATTCGTAACCTTAACGTTGTCGAAGTAGAAACTACCGCTACTTCTTGAAGAAATATACCATCTAATATAGTAATTTCCGGTTAATCCCAGATTTACAGTATAAGAGGTATTTGTACTCTTAATAGTTCCGGTATTAGAACCGTTGCAGCTATACGTCGCTTTTGTCGTCCATGTAGAGTTATCCGGAGAGGTCTGAATTGCGACGGCGAATTTTGCCGTAGTCGACGAAGCTCTTCCCGAAAAAGTAAGAGTCTTTGGGTTAGATTTTTGAGGAGTTCTCAAATATCTTCCGGCAGCCGCCAAACCCGCTCCGTAGGTCCCGGATACTTTAGCAGTCTTATTGATATAAGCGTTATTAGAGTACCAAGCCCCGTCTTCCGCGGTATGAGTCCAAACTCCGGTCGATTTTGCAACAAAGCCGTCCGCTGCTTCAAAACCGTTGTCGATAAGAGCTGTTGTAGGAGAAGGAGAAGCCGCGTTCGCTACTTCCTGAAACACCGCGATAGATCTCGCTTTAACGCCGTAATTGTAGCTGTACGCAGGATCCGGAGACCATGCGGTTGCGGCGTCCCAAACGTTATTGTTTGCTTCAGCCCACTGAGCGGTATCAATAATTCTAGCCCACTTCTTGCCGGTATCCG